>CESE01001654.1_pt1 | contig 36887 bp, 20 predicted proteins | sample 350271 | NCBI WGS metagenome assembly CESE01 (sample SAMEA2621536, study PRJEB7988) | marine metagenome | isolation source: saline water (ENVO:00002010), including | reverse complement strand
GTTATTTCCACTTGCATCGTAATCAAAATAACAATTAAATGGATCACCATCACCTAAAGGTTCTTCATCTGAAGTAAGAGTAACAATTCCCGCCATAATATCAGTAAAAGGATTTCCATATCCATTATTATCTAAATCCTCATCATTGTTTGCATTTGGTACATAGCCATTTGTAGAATTGAATCCTTCCAATGGTTCCCCAGAATCCCAATTATTCACACTCCACACAAACACAGAGTAATTTCCAGGTTGTAAACCCGTAAAGTTATAATACCCTTGATTATCGGTTACTTGTATACCACCGAAACCTTGCCAGTCTGGGATGTCATCACCATCGGAATCATTCCAAATTGCTAGAGATACGCCAGCAATACCCGGTTCATTTGGGTCATTAATTCCGTCTTGATCGTAGTCGTTCCAAACTCTATTTCCTATAGACATGATTCCGGGTGCAATTTGTTCATCGCAATCTGCATAACAAAACGCCATATCATTTATGGTTAAAATCATTTCATTACCCATTGCTTTTCCAATATTCAAATAACTAAGTGCATTGTTATTATAATGATAAATAGCATCTGTAGGCGATACAGAAGAATTTAAATAATATTGTTTGGTCTCTACAAATCCTACTTTTCCACCATAATCTTCATCATTACAACCCACATTTTCTTGTGCAACAGAAAGGATGTTTTGCATATCTTGAACCCAAGAATCACTAATGGATTCATATCCTCCTTGCCCAGAATTTGCAATAACTACTGGCAAGTTTAGAACACCTAAATCATTTCTTACATCATTTACTAAATGATATAAATTACTTTCATATTCATTCAAAAAACTGTCAGACGCACCATCATTCCAGCCTTGAAACCATGCAAATCCAGAGATTTCATAGTTAGTAGTACCTATATTCGGAAATTCGCTTCCTAAGTTTTGCGTAACATCTTGAATCGTTTGAATCATTGAATTATAAAAAGCTCCAGTTTCTCCTCCAGATGATGGAGGGCGAAAATCTACAGCAAGATTCTTTCCTCCCCAAGCCGTTTTTATGATTAATACAGGGTCGTTATAATATTCGTCAAGTTTGTGAGCAAACATTAACTCTACACCAATTAAATTAGGATCGTTTCCTTGCCCAACCGTTACATTTGTTCTTATAGTATCTCCATTATTAGCAAAATACAAGGAAGCACCCTCTAAGGAATTCCAAGCTCCAACTTCTCCAATTTCAGACCAATTTCCATCTTCATCATTTTGTAGTACATCAATCAAACTTCCCGGGTCATTTTCTGCATCTTCAATGGTTCCAAATCCTTCCATATTAGACTGACCAGCTAATACAAAGACTCTTACTTTACTTTCGGTTTTCTCTTGTTTAGTTACTATTGGAACATAACCAATTTCTAATCCAGCAGGAGGCATAACGATTGCTTCAGGATCAATAGTTGCTATATCTCCAATTAAAGGAGCTGCCATATACTCGTCTGTATGACTCCAATTCGCATGAATAAGCTCCACTCTGTTTTGTAGTGCAGTACGAATATCAGTTGGTAGATTTGCGTGAATTATTGCAGGTTGATCAATAAATCGATACCAATAATAGGTTAGGGTAGTACCATCGCCCAAATCGGCTTGAAAGGGACCGGCTGTTGGCCCAGGACTATTCCATGGACCATTTGGGTCTTGCCATTGACATTGAGGATCTAAAGGAGTTAAATAAGGGATTTCAGTTCTTGGTGTTGTGGGTACTTCAGTATTTACCAAATTGGTAGATGTAGGAACAGAAGCTGGACTTACTGCCTGCCATTTATTATTTGCATCAAGTTTAAAATATTCGGGAAGAATAAAGTTACCATCCTCTTCAAAAACAGTCTCTATGTTAAATTCGTAACCCATTATATTTTCATTTTGTTGAATATTATCAATATAATTCAAGTCTATTTCATGGTCTATACCACCGTTTCCAGTTTCAGATATTTCACCAATGCTCGATCCTCCATTATTTATAAATGAAACGTTATGGGTTCCTGTAGAATTAATTCCTGGTTGAACGATTTCTCCTCCATTGAACCATGATTCCATAGCATTCCATAGCCCATTTTGAGAGTACACAGAAATTTGATTCAGAATCATGGAATTATCCTCATTACTAGCTGGAAATTGTAATCTTTCTATTTTGGCATAATGATTTCCCTCTGCATCTACAGAAATTAATGCTGGTGATTGAGCATGCTCCAGACCAAATCCTATGTTCGGGTCTGAAGGTCTAGAGTCCAAAAACAAACCTTCCAAGGAAGGGTCTTCCAATGCTGGCTCAGTCCAGAAAGTTGGTAAAAAGAAGGTTGCAGGACCTTTGAAGTTAGTCGCATTTAAAAACAAAGTCCAAGATTGATTTCCAGTTTGTATGTCCTCTCCATTAGTTTGCGACATAGGCTCTGTAAGTGGAAGTGGAGTATATCCGTATCCGAGCATTTCGCCATTTAAACTTTGAGCCATGTTTAATCCATCTGGAGCCCAAAGAAGTTTGTTTGACAATTGTGCAACACCATATTTTCCTCCAGGCGTACTCCAATCTCTTTGTCCATTAGACAACATTCCGCTTCTCCCTGCACCGGGTCCATTTGCCCACGAATGGAAATTATACGATACACCGCCCATTATAAACTTTGGTATTTTTGTACCGAAACGCGTATCGTGCCACCAGCCTAAGCCTCCTTCTATAGTCGTGTAAAATTGTTCGGGTTCATTCCCCGTTCTTTGTGTAGTAAGCCAACAACCACCTAATCCCATTTGGAAATCATTTGGGCCTGGATAATTCTTGAATATCGGCCATGCTGCACTGTACACTGTATATCCAGCTCCATAGCTTAGGTCGTTTACATCTTCGGTAGCTATCCAAGAAAACCCTGATCTATTCGCTTCTACTATTTGCGCTTCGACATTGAATAATATAGTTGAGAAAATAAATGTTAGCAGAAAGATATAAAAAGTAAAATTCAATTTTTGTTTGTTCATCTTCTGACTGTATGAAATTTCTTCTATAAAAGTAATTTGATTTTTATAGGTCATAGACTTTGTTTTTATTAGATACTTAAGGTTAAGTAAACAAATATATTGATTTTGTTTCAATATTCTAGGTTGGCTAAATTCCCATTCACGCTGATTAATAATAAATCCTTCTCTAATCTTACTTAGCTTTTCTAAGTAAACAAAGCGTAAAGAAAAATAAAATAAACAACTTTAAGAATAATGAATCTATGGTGCTTAAACTTAGAATGTGATTTTAAATCAAAACTAAATAATCTATAACTGAAATATTAATAAAACAGAACAATAGTTTGTAGCCTTGTAAGTTAGTTGAAGGTTAAAGCACAGTTTTAATGTAATAGTATAAATGGCATCAATTATACCAAAAAATATTTAAGGGAACTCCTGAACAATTTAAACAAAAAATAGTAAATATGAATTATTCAAACTAACAAGTGGACTGTTAGAAGTTTGTAAAAATTAAAAAGTAGCCAAAAAAATAAACGGCTATGGAAGAATTTAAACTATATGTTTATATTTCAGAAATAGACCTTAATATAAGCGAAGAAGAAAAGACCTCATTGATTCTAAACTTGAATCTGGCATCATAAAAAAATACAGAAATCAATCAATCAAGACAATATCTATAATAGAATAAATAAGATTGCTAATTATATTGAACAAAACAAGTATTCACAAAAAGATTTAGATAAATTAATTATTGAAATTAACGCTATTTTTGTAGCTGATGGTAACTTTGATGCGATAGAAAACATGACTCTCAGACACCTAAAAAAAGTACTTAAAGTAAATTATATGCAGCTTTTCTGACTTGATTCTCAAAAGAAATTCAACTCATAAAACTTCTCTTTGATATAGTAATTACGCTGCTAATGATCAGAAGGTTTTAAGTAGGTTTCTTAGAGTCGATAATTTGATTATTTCTAATAATACTTACTAAATTAATCCCTTCTAGCTTTTCTCGTAAGCTCCATTTCTAGAATTTCATATATAAAAGGTACTGTTTGAAATTTAAAATAACACTCCGAACTTATAAGGGGCTAAACTAAGGGTTAAGTCCCCACTTTTCAAAAATTGATTTCACAACTATTTTTCAACGATTGCAAACCATGTTTTATATATATATCGTCATTTTTTGTTTGAAGCCAACTTTGTTGTGAAAGGTTAGTTACGTGTTTTATAGTACTAATTTAGTAAATAAATCATAGATAAAAAGTTCGTTTAAACTTTCGTGAATCAGCTAAAATCAGCAATTAATTTACTTGGTATTAGATGCTTTTTTTATTTCCTTTTTAAAATAAAGTTCAATCTTGTCCAAATGTTACCATTTACAGTCATTTTATCTGAATTGTTTTGATTTATTTTAAAACCTACTTTTTCATAGCACTTAATTGCTCCTTTGTTCCAATCAAAAACATTTAAATCAACCTCATTAATTGTTTGGTCTAGGAATAATAAGTCAACCATGTTACGAACTATTTGTTCTCCTATTTTCTGGCCTCTTAATTCTTTATTACCTACTAAGATTCTGGATAGTCTATTATTACCATTTTCAAAGTTTAGTTCACAATGTCCGATTGTTTCTTTAGTGGAATTTAAAACAACCTTTAAAGGTGCTTTATCAGGCATTTTGATGTAATTTCTTAACTGTTCATTTGTTAAAGGATAAGAGAAAATTGGCCCAGCAAATTGAATTAATTCTTCCTCACTATGAATCCAACTTTTTAGGATATCAAAGTCATTCTCAGTAAACGGTTTTAGTTTAATCATATTTTCGTTTATTCTGTATTTGTATTTACCTTGTTACCTATCGGTTTTATTCACAGTGTTCTTTAACTTGCTTTTCGTCTTTTGGAAAGATAAATGCTGATGTTTGCTTTTTCCATCCTATTTTTTGATAAAACCCTTCTTTGTTTGGAGTAGCAGTCAAAGTAATGATTTCATATCCTTCTAATGTATTACGTAGCTTATTAGCAATCGGTTTTACAAAACAAGTAACTCAACGCTCTAAATGATTTTTCTATCTCTTTAGGTTCTCTTATTCCCCCAATTCAATTAGTTAAAAAAGCTCTGAAATTTGTTTCTAATTGACAGAATCTAATGTTGGATTTAATTCAAATGACATCATTTCTCAAAATTATAAATAACCAAAATTGTGAATAATGTAGTTGGTTAAAAGGCACAAACAGTTCAATTAATCACTAAGCTTTGTACAAAGATACTTACTTTGACTTTAGTACTAAAACTGCTATTATTTTTAATTCTTGTCCGCAAGATTATAGGATATCGTAATAATTATTTATTAAGGAGATTTTTACACAGATAAAAATGAGATTCGTATAGGAAATAAATATTTGTTTTTAACATTCCTTCTTTCTCATGCCTAAAAAAGATGACTAGTGTGGATTGTTTTGCTTCAAGTAAAAAACTAATAAGCAACTTAATTTCTTACCTATAATACTTTATAAATAAACCCTTTGCTACATAAATTAAAGTAACGACAAAGCATACTATTATTACAAATTTGTATCAAAAATTAGATAAGTGATAAATAAGAAAGAATAGACAGTAAGGTAAAACAGGTAGAAGTTTCTAAACTTTTTATACTTCAGGTTTTCAGGATAAATATTTCCAAAAAGGCCCTTAATTTCTTTCCAAAATAAAGGTTTAATGTTTATTAGCCAACTATCAGTTTGATAAACAATTTTGCGAAATTTACTTCTATAATATCCTAATGGCAAACCCCAAAATACAAAAAGTATAAACCAAATATTTTTAGTGATAAAATCCATCGTTATTTGTTTTTAGGCAACCAAGGAAAAAATGAATTCGTGTTTTTGATGTATTCTTGGTATTGCGGTTTTGTATCTTTTAAAGTTTTTTCAAGCAAGCTCACCCCTGATATTTTGATAATCAATATAGTCATTATAATAGAACCTATTATCTGCCAGTAACCGCCGGCTGCTATACTAAAAATGGCATATGCCCACCAAACGGCTGAGTCGCCAAAATAATTTGGATGGCGGGTGTATTTCCAAAATCCTGTATTTAAAACCTTTCCTTTATTTTTATCATGTCTTTTAAATTGTGCCAACTGAAAATCGCCTCCGGCTTCAAAAATAAATCCAATAAGCCACACTACAATTCCTATATAATCCACCACCTCAAGGCTTCCATTGCTTTTACTAGAACTAATGCCTAAAAAGGGTAAAGAAACAATCATAATCAAGACTCCTTGTAATAAAAAAGTTTGAAAAAAACTAAACCACCAATAACGCTTAGGACCATAATTTCTTCGAAATTCCTGATATCTGAAATCCTCTACTTTGCCAATGTTTCTATCTGCAAGATATATGGCAAGCCTAAGCCCCCAAATGCTAACCAAAGTTAAAATCAATATTTTTCTAGAATTTAGTTCTCCAGACATCAATACATAAAACGCATTCACAACAACGAATCCGAAGCCCCAAAAAATATCTACAATACTTACGTTTTTTATAAAAACACTCCATATCCATAACAGAGTTACAAGAACTAAGATGATTAAGGCTGCTTGAGAAAATAGTGTTATCATATTAAAGTATTAATTATTAAACAATAATGTCTAAGGACAATAAGTGTAATTGCTCCAATTATATATTTAAAGACTTTCTTGTTTTATTTTTCATAATCAAGTTATGACGAATTTTTCTAAAGAATTTTATCACAATTATTTCCCGAGAATCATTCATGGTTTGTCATAAGATATTCTCTATGATTTGTTACGTTTATTAAATAACTAATTTAGCAAATAAAATCCGAATAGAAAGTACACTAGGATTTTCGTAAGTACTATATATCCTAAAATTAATTTCAATTGTGTTGTGTGTAGTTATTTGGGAACTCTTATTGTTTTCGCTGGTTATTTGGTTTCAATTTTCCAGGGTGGATTTAATCTGTTTTCGCCACCATAAAATAAAATTAGTTGATTTCCGTCCACATCTTTTAATCTTGCTTCTCGCCATAACCAATCTTGATCCGTTGGCTCTTCCTCAAATTTAATTCCGCCTGCCTTAAGTTTTTTAACCTCTTCATCAAGATTTTTGCATTCAAAGTAAACATGAATTCCGTCACCTTTTGGTAAAGTTTGAGTTTGATGAATCGAAAATGTTGAATTTCCATTCGGACATTCAAACCTTGCATAATTTGGTAGAGATTTTACAATCAACTTTAGTCCCAATTGTTCATAAAATGGAATTGATTTTGTTAAATCTAATGATGGAATAGTTATTTGATTTAAGTTCATATTTCTAATTTTAGGTCGAGGTTTTCTAATTATACCTAAGGTGTTTATGTAGGTTTTTTTACGGATAAAAGTGTGTACACTTTCGGCCTTTGCGGAAAGATAATTGCTCTGGGTGAAATTTCGTTTTAGAAATTCCGCAGCAATTAATTATACTCTATGTTTTAGTCGGCTTGAAAACAAATGTAAGATAATCAGTAAACATAATGAAATATGGAGCTTATTGTAAAATCGTTAGTTTTTAAAAATTTTCTTAGTAATAACCTTGCCATCTGTAGCTATTTCCAAAAAGTAAACACCTTTAGGCGTGTCGATATCAAAGTTGATATGTTTAGTTGATTTGTAGTTCTTAGTTAATATAACTTGACCTAAAGCATTCGTTAAACGAAGCTTAACAGTTGACATGGTTTCTTCTAAATAAATATTAATAGAGCCATTTGTAGGATTTGGAAAAATATTAATGTTGGAATTAAGTACTTCTACTAAACTCACGTTAGTTGGAATAACTTTAATTTTTAGCCCAATTGGGCGATGGTCAGAAATGTTATTATCATAGCTAGCTAATCCGCCTGCCATGAAATTGTCTATTTTAATTACTTTAATCTCCGAACCAGAATTTGAAAACTCAGTAAAGAGTTCGTTTGTAATTAAGATGTGATCTATGTGAGAAGGCCATCCAGGAAAAGACCACTCTGTAGACGAACTATTAGCAATTGTTTCATCTGCAAATACGTAGTTTGTTGAATCATCTAATAACATCTGAAACACATTGTTTGCACTCCCATCTGTTAGTATGTCATTTAGGTCTCCAAGAACAATTACCCGAGTTGTAGGGAAATTTATATCTATATATTGTTTGAGTAATGTACTGGCTTCATAACGTCTGGCTTCTTCATCAGAAGAATTGCCACTATCGAGTAGTCCATCACCGCAGCATTTAAAATGGTTGTTAATCACAATAATGTTTTCCCCCATAAATTTGAGGTCCATAACTAATGGTGATCTAGGAAAAGCATTCCAGAATTGGGATGTATCATAGATTTTATAAATGGAATTAATACTTATAGTACTAGAATTATAAACATAGGCAAGCCCTCCAAACCAATCGTTACTCATAAAGAGTTCGTAGTCAGAAAGATTGTTTATCATTTGTCTGCATATTGTAGAATCATCTATTTCTTGAAGAGCAAGTAAATCCACGTTAAGCGATTCTATAATTTTACTTACTGAATCGACTGTTATTGATCCGTTTTTAGGAAACCATTCAATATTCCATGTAACAACTTCAAAAGTTGAGTCAGTTCCAAAAGAAAGATCGCTAAGACTTTGACAGAAAGTATGACTACTAAGGAAAATAAATAATATGCTTAATAGTGTATGACGCATTGAGTGTCTCATTTTTTTATTATTATAAAGGGAAGTTCGTCTAAAAACTTTCCTAATTTATAGCTAGATTCAAAAATAGGCTTTTTATGTTATGCTTATCCTCTAAGATACAGAACAAAAATAGTTGTTGTTCTCTTTTCCTTGATCAAAAGAACCAAAATCATGAATATATTATTACTGTGTATTCATTTTTATTGGAAGTCATGATTTTCAATTTTTTCTTAAAGTTTTAAAAAAAAACTTTAAAATGGCTAACAAAATGAACCTGCTAAACTACCTTTAGTCGTTTAAATAAAAAGTATTTTGATACGCTCATTTTATATGTTTTAGCCAATAAAAGAATAGTGATCGTTATTTTATTTTTAACAAGCCTGTTAGTCCTAAGCTTAAATAATCATTAATTAACTGACTTGTTGTATAAGTTTTATCATCAAATATTTTGCGATTTGTTACAACTTGCATCACAAAAAGTTTATCTATTTGGCTTGTTAACTCTACAGAAATATCATTAAAAATCCCTTCGGAAATTCCTTTTTTATACTGCGTTTTTAATAGTTCAATAAAATAATCTGTAAAGGCTTCTATAAGAGACTAAGCGCCTAAGTAATTTTGTTTAATATTTTGTAAAAATAATATTGATATTCCAATAGTACCCTCTGTAAATAGTTGCGCCAAAGTTTCATAAAGTTCTATTGTGTCTAGGTCTTTCTGAAAAGTTAGAGCTATTTTATTAGATATAGCATCTAATCTTCTTCTACAAGCTGCTATTAAAATATTTTATTTGCTCTCAAAATATATATATAAATGGTGGATTTACTTTTTTTTGCAAGTTTGGCTAAATCATCTATCGTTAGTTTATTTAAATCTTTGTTCTGTAATTCTAACAGTAATTCGTGCAACCAATTTTCTATTTTTTTAGTGATTGGCTTTCTGTTTTTGTTGAGTGATTTTCTTCCCATTTATATTTTTATTAATTTTTTAAAAGTAGAAATTAGATTCTTTTTTATAATAAACTCATTAAAATAGTTTGATTTTATTTTGTAAATAAATAAAGTGAAACTATATTTACGATGTTAGTTCGATTAATTATTTACAACAAAATTTTAGTATGAAGAACTTTAAGTATTTCGCAGCCTATATTATCCCTTTACTTGGTCTTTTTACGTTTAATTCTTCAGGATTATATGCCTATTTTGGCTTATTATTTTTATATGTTCTTGTTCCTGTTTTAGAGCAGTTACTCCCTCAAGATTCCTATAATAATACTAAAATAGAAAACCAATTAGCTCGTGATAATGTTCTGTACGACTTAACCTTGTATTTATTAATTCCATTGCATCTTTATGTGATTTACATATTTTTAATTACAGTTTCAAATTCTAGTTTACCTAACACAGATCTTATAGCATGTGTGCTTATGATGGCCACAATTTTAGGGGTAAATGGTATTAATGTTGGTCACGAATTAGGGCATAAAACAGGTGAGCCATTCAAATTATTCTTAGCACATATTATGTTAACAACATCTGTTCAAAATCATTTTGTACCATATCATAATGGGGCACATCATAAAGATATTGGAACACCCAAAGATTTATCTTCGGCTAAAGAGGGAGATAATTTTTATTTATTTGCTCTAAGGTCTCAAATAGGTGGTTATTTTAAAACTTGGAAACTGGAATCAAAAATAGTTAAATCTAAAGACAAGAATATACTGCTTAATCCTATGATTATATACACATTACTTCCTATATTACTATTTGTCTCAATTTTCACTTTCTTTGATTTTAATACTATGTTACTCTATTTTATTGCTAGTGTTGGGGGTATTTCTATTTTAGAATCGCAAAATTATTTTGCTCATTATGGTTTACGAAGAAAAAAACTAGAAAATGGCAGGTACGAAAGAGTAAAGCCCAAGCATTCTTGGAATTCAAACCACATAGTTGGTAGAGTATTGTTATTTGAGTTAACAAGGCATTCCGATCATCATCATATGGGAGCTAAACCATTTCAAACCCTAAATTCAAAAGAAGATAGTCCATTACTACCTTTTGGATACCCCATGATGTTAATGTTGTCTTTCTTTCCTTTTATTTTTAGACCTATAATGAAAAAGCACCTAAAACTTTATGTTGTAGAGTAAGTCGTTAATAAATTGATTTTAGGGCCATTAAGGTTTACATGTAATTAGCACCTCTCGCTCTGAGTTTCTTTGCTGGGTTTGATATATTTTTAGAAGACCTTTATTTTATAAGGATAAAATAACTTACAGAATGTTATACACATTTTATATTAAATTTTATGTACTGCCTATTCAGTCATTAAATAACAGTATAGTATAACCAATAGCATTTCGTTATTTCTTAATTATACTTATCCCTTATAATGCTGAACAAAAAATATTTCTGGTAGTCATTTTTCTTGATGAAAAGAACTAAAAACCTTGACTTATATTCTTTCTTAACGTTCCAAAAACTTTAAAATGGCTTCCAAATTGAATTCGCTAAACTCCCTTTGGTCGTTTAACTCAAACAGCATTTTACTAAGCTAATTTTATACTTCTTCGCCACTAAAAGAATAGAGTTCGGTAATAAAACAAAAAGGAAATAGCGAGCATGTAGAAAGTATTCGGAAATCAATTCTTAAAAGATACGATCTTAACAAGATACTGTAATCTTGTAATAAGCATTTAAATTTTTAAAGAAGACTCTAAATAGGGACTAATTTTGATTGCTGTAAGGAGTGATGAAAATATGAAATAAGGTTTGATTATAAACGTATTTTTAAAATGGAATTGTAATTACTTCGCCCTGTTTTTTTTAGCATCAGCACTTTTTTACCAATGATGTTTATATCATCTTTTGGACCAATATCATAGATCTCATACATTTTAGTATTTATTTTTATTTGCTTTTCATTTGAGTCTATCAAAAGCTAAACAGGTATAAAGGCCCAATCTATATTCGTTATTTTTCCAATAGTATCTCCATTTTCTGTATCTCCCGAAAAATATTTTTTTGTTATGCCAAGTTATTAAAAATGAATAATGATTTAATGAAAATCGGTGTTTTGTTTTAAATGTCTGAATCTCAAAATCAGGAATACTTTCATCTAAACGTTCTAATTCAGAAATATTCCAAGGGCCATATGCTTTTCCATTTTTAATACTTCCTTCAACAGCTTCTTTGAGTAATGATCGAGTTGTTTATTAGTAAAATATAAAACGAATTTTATTTTAAACTATCAAATTAGAGTCCTCATATTCAATGTAATTATATGCTCCAGATTTATACGGAATGTCTCTATATATATGGTTAATTCTATCCGTAATATGAAGCCCGCAATCTCGAATGCACCTTATTTTGATTCCATTTGTTTGAGCAAATCCAATACTTGTACTAAATATAAAGGTGATTACTGTAATTAGAGTTTTGAATGTCTTTGTCATAAAGGTTTTAATTATTGTTTCTAATGTTTATTATTTTGCATTACTGTATGAATACAATATACACTTAGATTTCCTCTTGACCTACTTTATATTTGGGTGCCTTTTAGATAAGTTACAGCTTTGTTAATTTGTCGAATTTTCAATTTTAAATATATATTATTATTATTATTTGTTTTTTTATTCATTTTATCTCCGTTCATCTGCTTTAAAGGCTCCCCGCATATGTAATATCCATTGCGATTCATCTAAAGGTGACACTCCTTTATAGCTTCTGATTTTAGCATCGGTAGTAGTCGTTTTTTTATAACCATCCAGTCTTAGTTTAAGACGACCTTTCCCAGAGGTTGTAGCATTAAATTTTATAGAATAATTTATGGCAGCTGCTACAGATACTCTTCCACCCATAATAAAAATATTGTTATCGAAAACGGGAGAATCAATCTGTGCATTCATTTGGTTTAAATCACTAGAAATAGCACCTAACAAATGCTGATTGGCTTTTATTTCAAAAGCATACATGGGTTCTAAAAGATCTGTTCCTGCATTTTCTAAACCTCTTAGAATGCCGATTGGTGTAGCCAATAAAAAATCGCCAGGGTTTGAATGAACTGTATGTTCAGTACCCTCTATAAGTGTAATAGACAAATCAGTAACCTCATAACCATGAATACCTTGCTTTAGAGTCCAGGGAATGGCTCTCTTAACCTCATTAATATACTTGTTGCTAATGTCGCTTGTTCTTACTTTAGAAGTAAATGAAATACCACTCCCCAGTGTTGCTGGCTCAATCAAGAATGTCATAATCGCCCAGCATGGTTTTGGCATCCAATAGCGCACATAGCCCTCAGCAGTCTTAGAGGGGGTTTCTTTATAAATTACTTTAGGTGTGAGGAATTCGGCTTCAATCTCCCATCTTTGGACTAAATCTTCTTTAAGAACCTCCGTTTGAATAGTGCCTAAAATTTTTAAGTGAAACTCTTTTTCTTCCTTAAACCATTTAAAATCTAATATTGGATCTTCGATATTTAGAATTTCTAAAGCTTCGCCTAATTTTTGATAATCTTTTACATCCTTTGCTATTACTTGTACACCAAGCACAGCCTTACTAATTTTCGAAAATTGATCATTTAAGTTTTCAGTTCCTAAAATTTCTCCAGTAAATATATTTTCAGAAGTTGTAATAATTCCTATCTCTCCAGGATGTAATTCAGAAATTTGGACAAAATCTCCAAGGTGAGGTTTAAATAGCTGATTAATTTTAATGTTCTTATCCTGTTGTTGAGATCTAATAAAGTCTTTACTTTTTAGTATACCTCCATACGACTTTATGTAGGCTAGCCTTCCTTTTTTTTCATGAATCGCTACTTTAAAAACTTTAGCAGCTGGAGTAGAATAATAACTTTTTTCTTGAGGTATTAAAGTTGAAATACTGTTTAGCAATTCGTCTATTCCTAAACCTAATTTGGCACTACCAAAGACCGAAGGATACAATGCTCCAGTTTTTATATTTTGTTTTCCTTTCTCTAAAATTTGCTCTAAGTCAGTAAGCTCTCCTTCGATGTATTGCTCCATAAAAGTTTCGTCGCATTCTGCTAGATTCTCCATCGACTTATCAAGTATTGTAGCGTCTATATAATCTGCACAATTTGTAAACGACAAAAGTTTAGGTTTGTCAGGATTAGATAAATCCGGATAATTTAAAGTAAAAAGTTTAGCACCTAAATCTTTTTGAAAATCTAAAAAAACGTTTTCTATATCTACTCCATCTCTATCTATTTTATTAAAGAAAACGATTACAGGTAGATTTCTTTCTATCAAGCTTTCCCATAAGTTAATGGTATGCGCTTGAACGCCTTCCTTTGCAGAAACTACAAGTATAACACCATCTAATATCGAAAGAGATCTATCTACTTCAGCAGCAAAATCTATATGGCCTGGAGTATCTACCAACTGAATTACTATATTATTCCATGAGAAATTTACCGATGATGCTTTAATGGAAATTCCTCTATTTTTCTCCATCGTTAAACCATCCGTAACTGCAGAACCTTTATCTACACTACCCAATGATGCAGTTGTTCCTGAATGATGTAGCAGAGACTCTGTAATTGATGTTTTACCTGCATCTACATGGGCAATAATCCCTATTGTTAAAGCTGTTTTGTCTGACATTATTTTGGCACTGAAGACTTAATAATTCTCTTTTTTGTTCTATAATATATCTTCTGATAAGGCTAAAAGGTATTGTTTGAAATTTAAAAGAATACTCCCAACTTTATCTGACTGAACTATCATCCGGATAGGTAATTATTGCTAAAGCAATTTATAAAGCTGCAAGCGCCTATTCAGTGCCGAAAATAACAAACATCTATTTAATCAAATTAGAAATATACCTCAGAAAACAATTATATCAGAATCTGTTACTAATGACTAATGAATTTAAAAGCAGCTTTTTTTGTCCCATTTCTATCAATAAACCCAAATCGCTTTTGAACATTTTTACGCCAAGGAAGACTCCCAACAACTTTCTTTGGCATTATTTCAAAATCATATAAAGTCCAAGAAATAAAATGGATATTATTTGCTGCAATTATTTCTTGGGCTTTTTTGTGATAGTTTGCTTGATGTTCTTCCGAACTACCAAAAGGTTTCCAAATACCATTATAGGAAGATATACCAAATTCTTGAAGTACTATAGGCTTTTCACCTACGTCATTTTTAAGGTTTTTAATTCGTAAATCTAAGTTTTCTAGGCCATCATAGTAATGAAACGATACAAAATCTACTTTGTCTTTTAAAATGGATGCACTTTGTACATTAGACCATCCAATAGTTACTGAATGATTAGGGGCTAAGGATTTAATATAATCAATCATATTGTTAAGCCATGAAATTACATTGACTTTTCCTCTTGAGTCAAAATCTAAGTTTGGCTCATTTTTAATATCCCAAGCAATAATTGCTTTATGATCTTTAAATTCAGATACAATTATTTTTACATGTTGCATATTTAATGTCCAGTTCTTAACTGAATAATTACCATAAAAATCAAAAAGAGTTACAATAACATTTAAACCATTCTCTTCAGCAGCATCTAATGTTAGCCTTAATTTTTCTAGTTTTTCTTTGTCAACATCAGCCTTGCCAAAATCATCGTACTGTACAAATAGACGAATAGAATTTAAGCCGTTATCTTTTATGATTTTAAAATCATTAGAAATAGTACTTTTTAAAAATGCATCTCCAAACATATCCCAAGGACTTACTTGAGGGTAATAATTAATTCCTTTTATGTTTAGATCTTCTACTGTTCTTTGTTCAGGTTTAAAATCTTCACTTTCTTCCTTAACCAAACGTTTAATTTTCCAAAAACCACCTTCTAATAAAAATTTAATTTTATCGGTAGATTGTTCTTCTAAAAGAGTGTTTGTGTTCGAGATATTATCTAATTGATCTGAAATCAAATTTAAATTAACAAGATTTAATAACGTCTCTTCATCATCCTTAAAAAGGATTAGGTTTTCTTTTAACAAAGCTTCAGCTTCTTCATACTGCTCGGCTTGTTGCTTTTGGTAAGCATAACCTAAATACATATACTTTTTAGAGTCTAAGGCACTTGAATTCCCTGGTAAAACTACTAAAGCTTTGTTCACATAAAGTAAAGCACTTTCGTATTTTTTTAAATTAGACAATGAGTTTGCATAACCTAATAAAGCAGGGAAACTATTAGGGTCTTCTTCTACCAATCCTTTAAAAAAGGTTTTGGCTTTTAGGAAGTTACTATTCCATAATAAAGCTTCGCCATAATTTAATTTAACTTCAAAATCAGAAGGGTAATCTTCTAACAAAATGGTGAAAATAAATTTTGCTTCTTCTGATTTTCCATTTAATCCAATAGCACGACCATAACATAACCGTGCAGTCTTATTATCTGGATATTTTTCTAATATATTATTAAAAAATATTTCAGCTTGTTGGTATTTCGCTGTTTCTAAATATGTATACCCTTCTTGCATATCTTGTGAAAATGCTAAAAATGAAGAAGAAATAAAAAAAAGTAAATAATAAAATTTGTTTGTCATCAGTAATTTTTACATAATTCAAGTTTAGGATCCTTAAATTCAATTAATAAATGCAAATTAGATTTGAGTTATTTGGGATGTTTATTCAAAACAACAAGAGAGTTAGTTGCTCTGATTGTCTTAATGTGTAACCTTAGAGTATTTGGTGTCTAAAAAGAAATTGCATTGTAAGTCTCTCGTAAAAACAAAGATACGCAATTTCATGAATGCTTGAACAGGGTTTTATTCAAACTAAAATACCGGAAATTATCTATCCTTTAGCACTGAGTTTATCAATTCCTTTTTTATGTATACAGTTTATTTCAAATCTCACATTATATTTTAATAGGTTCTCTTTGGTATTAGGACCCTTAAAGAACTCTCCACTAAAACTCACTCGCTAGTATATTGTTTGCATTAAAATAATAACAATCTGTCCGACTTAGTTATTAGACTAAAAATATATGAATCAATTTTTCCCTGAATCGGACATTTTGAACATTTATAAAGCAGTTTCCTGTTTGATAACCATTCTTTTTTTACACTATTGCAATTCATCCATTTTTTTATTCATCACCTTTCATTTGCTTCAAAGGTAATGATAGTAGTAAATACAAAGCCTTTTAGGGTGAGTTTATTTATTATGCCATCATTCATCTAGCAGTATAAAAAGTCTTCTCACCGAAATTAAAAAGGTTTTTATATGTGTTTAGATCATATTTGTTAGAGAAATCAAAACAATAATAATTTAAAAACTTCAATTATGGCTTTACAAGTTCTAGAAAATAATGGTACATTCCATTTAGAAGGAAATTTAAACTCATCAACTACAAAATCATTTATTATTCACTTTGAATATATTATTAATACTGTTAAAAACATAAAAGTTAACATTGACAAATTAAATGAAATTGATCAAAGTGGTGTTCTAGCTTTTAAAAAGTTAATTGCAATTGCATTGAAAAAAAACAAAGCTTTTTATTTAATTGGTATTGGAAGTAACGGCATTTATGAATATTATTTGTACTCTAACATAACTTAGTTTATAGGATTCGGAAGACCATTCGTGGGAAATAGGTTTAAATAATAACCTAAATTGACTTATCAGGCAGTACTGGCTAAACATAACCAAGTGCATAACAAAAACTTAAATTTGTTAATGTAGTTATGATTTTGAGAGCTTAGCCCAATATTCGCAAAAAAGTAAGTCTCTTTTTATAAATATTTTTAGCCTTTCTTCCATTCTTTTTTATTGTGATTGAATTTATTTGATGTAAGTATATTAGGATTTTATAGCTCCAGATAAGTCTACCAGAAAGAGTAAAATCAATTTTTCTATTCTTTGAATATCTTTTAGGTCTATTTTTTCAATATCAAATTCACTAGATTTTATTGCTTTAAAATATATTTCAATTTGCTATCGTTTTTTATAGTCTGTTTAACCTTTTCATGTTTATTAAATAATAAGATTCTTGAAAAATGCTAACCAGTATTTGCCTACAATTTTTCTATCAACAACAACTTCAACAACTTCTTTCTGGAATAGAAGGATAATTCTGTTGATTAACTCAGTACTTAAACAAGTTTTTGTGGCTAGGGAGAAAAATAAATACCAGAGGAGCTATAAGATTAGTATCCAAACTATAATTTCTATAATAGTCTGTATTATTTTAAGTTAAATGACTTAAGTACGCTTATTGTCAAGTTTTTAGCTATTTTTTAGATTAACTGTTTATTCTTTACATTAAACAATAACAATGTGAGAAATGAGTATTCATAACCGATATTAATTCACTGTTTTTAGTGAAATTATTGATTTTGTTCTTCATAAAAATAAGAAAGATTACTCAGAACAATATTATAAATACAGTAACTTATTCTATTTTTTAAGAACTAGTGAGTTCATGATCTCTTACTTGTATTTTTGTCAGGTACTAATTAAATACACTACTTTACAAACAATACTCTCTGGAGCGTAAATCAATTAATCAAAATAAATCAGAGCTAGGAAATGACCTAAATATGAAAATTATATATTTGTTATGGAACAATTATTTAATTTATAAGTTGTATTTTTTACTTTGAATTAAGCATTATTAGATGCTGTTTCATCTATACAAAAGGTTATCTCATCGAAATTCATAAGGTTTTTATAGGTGTTTGGATGTTATTTGTTGAAGAAATCAAAATAACAAATTTTTTTTAAAAAAAAGTTATAGAATTACAAGTTCTAGCAAAATAATAATTCATTCCGTATACAAATAAATTTAAATTGAGGAACTACAAGATCATTCATTATCTACTTTGAATTTTTTATTAAAATGAAAAGTTAAACATTCATAAAATCAATAAAATCAATAAAATTGATTAAAGTGTTGTTAAAGCTTTTAAAATATTGTTAGTAATTACAATGAAAATCAACAAACCTTCTTATATATTTCGATATGAGTGTAAGGACATATATGAAGATTATTTTTATTAAAACATAGCTTATGTTTAGACTCAAAATAAAAAATAAAGATGCGCATTATCACATTATTCAGATCAAAAAAAATCACACCAAAACAACTTTTTATGTTGAGTGTTCTGGCTGTAAATGGAGGTAATTATTTATACAATTTAATCCTTGGGCGAATATTAGGTCCAGCACAATTTGCAGATGCAGCAGTACTAATTACTTTTTTGTTAGTCTTATCTTTTGTAGCTATGACATTTCAATTGGTAACTGCAAAGTTTTCAGTTATACTTGAAGATAAATTATTTCCAAGTTTTATTTCAAAAGTTTATAAAAATGCACTCATAGTCGGAATTAGTTTTGGGGCATTAATTATTGTTTTTTCAAAACAATTACAACTAGTTTTTAACACTTCATCATCAAGTATGTTTGTTGTATTTGGAATTGGTGTTCCGTTATATTTTTTAATGAGTGTAAATCGGGGTGTTTTTCAAGGAAAAAATGCATTTAAAAAGCTTTCAATTACCTATCAAACTGAAATGTTAAGTAGGCTGCTTTTTACATTAGGTTTGTTATTCTTATTTAACATACAATCATCACTAGTAATCGCTATCGGAATTTTAATTTCTTTCGGTTTTGGCTTAATTCCTTTTAAGTCTAATAATTTTAATTTTAAAACTTCTGTTGTCATTAAGGCGAGCCAAACTAAATTAGTAAGAAAGTTTTTTATAATCACAGCATTTTATGAATTCACTCAAATTATAATTAACAATAGTGATATACTTTTAGTAAAACATTATTTTGAATCTTATGATGCAGGTTTGTACGCCTCATTAGCCTTAATTGGTCGTATGGTATATTTTATTGCATGGATGTTTGTAATGCTATTATTACCAACAGTAGTTCAACTTAAAAAAGAAGGAAAGCCTACGGCTCCAATTTTATTTAAATATGTTGGTTATATAGCCTCTATCGCTTCTGTTATTGTTTTATGCTGCTTATTATTTCCTGAAAGCGCAATTACTATATTGTTTGGGAAAAGTTATTTAGCCATTGCTCCTTTACTTTGGAAATATGCTTTAGCAACTGGATTGTTCGCTATATCAAACATTTTTGCGTATTATTATTTATCGTTAGATAGATATATGCCAGTCGTTTTTTCAGGAATTTTTGGAATGCTTCAAATGGGACTTGTCATTTTCTTTCATGAAAGTTTAGAACAAGTAGTGCATATGCAAATTATAGCAATGATATTCTTGCTAGTTTTCCAAATTAGTTATTTCGTTTTAGATTGTAAAACGCAATCAACAAAAAGTTAAATTTAAACCCCCACTCTATTTACCTATGCAAAGTGGATCCTATCAAAGGTTTTAAATTCACTAAGCTTTATCAGGCAAATTGTAAAATAATTAAAACGAAAATTATGAGATTAGCAATCGTAACAGCATATCCACCAAGTAAGGTAACATTAAATGAATATGCATATCACTTAGTAAAGTATTTTAGACAAAATGAGAGCGTCACAGAAATCGTATTATTAACAGACAAAACATCGGGTGAAAAGGATATTTCTTTTATTGAAAATGGCTGTAAAATTTCTGTTAAAGAATGTTGGGGGTTTAACGACTATTTAAACATAATAAACGTAACAAAAGCTTTAAGTAATACGGAACCAGATGCTGTATTGTTTAACTTACAGTTTATGAAGTTTGGCGATAAGAAAATACCTGCTGCCTTGGGTTTACTATTGCCATTAGTGTGTAAATTAAAACATATTCCAAACATCGTATTATTACATAATATTTTAGAAGTAGTAGATTTGGAGTCTGCCGGTTTCACTTCAAATAAATTAGTACAAAAAGCATACGAATTCATAGGGACTACCTTAACAAGATTTATATTACAATCGGATACAGTTGTTGTAACAATGCAAAAATATGTTGATATTTTAGAGAAAAAATACAATGCTAAAAATGTTTCTTTAATTCCACATGGAACTTTTGAAGTTTCAAAAGAAATACCTAATTTTTCAGTTACAAATAGTCCTTTACAAATTATGACCTTCGGAAAATTTGGAACTTATAAAAAGGTAGAGGATCTAATTGAAGCAGTTGTAAAAGTTAGAAAATCAACAGGATTAGATCTAGAGGTTGTTATAGCAGGAACAGACAATCCAAATGTAAAGGGTTATTTAGCAAAAGTTCAAGAAGATTATAAAGAGGTGCCACAATTAAGATTTACTGGCTATGTTGAAGAAGAAGATGTCTCTACGCTATTTAAAGAAAGTGCTTTAGTTGTATTTCCATACACATCTACAACAGGAAGTTCTGGAGTCTTACATCAGGCTGGTAGTTATGGCAAAGCAGTTGTAATGCCAGATTTAGGCGATTTAGCCTTATTAGTTAAAGACGAAGGATACCAAGGTGAATTTTTTGATCCCAATAGTATTGATAGTTTAGCATTAGCGATAGAATCATTAGTAACAAATGATTTACATAGGCTAAATATTGCAAAAGCAAATTATAAAGCTGCAACAGCTTATCCAATGGAAAAAATAACGAGTATGTATTTAACTAAATTTAATCAAATTAGAAAAACATCTCAGAAAGCAATGGTATCATAATTTGAAACTATTGACTAATGTATTTAAAAGCTGGCTTTTTTGTTCCATAAACATCAATAAATCCAAACCTTTTTTGAACATTTTTACGCCAGGGAAGACTACCCACAACTTGTGTAGGTACAACCTCAAAATCATACAAAGTCCAAGACATAAATTGCAAGTTATTTGCTGCAATTATTTCTTGGGCTTTTTTATGATAGTTCGCTTGATATTGATCCGAACTACCAATAGGTTTCCAAATACCACTATAGGAAGAGAGTCCAAATTCTTGAAGTACTATAGGTTTTTCACCTAGGTCTTTTTTAAGGTCTTTAATTGCTAGGTCTAAGTCTTGTATGTCTTCATAGTAATGAAAGGAGACAAAGTCTACTTTATCTTTTAAAATGGATGCGCTTTGTACATTAGACCAACCAATAGTTACAGGGTGATTAGGGTCTATAGATTTAACGAAATCAATCATATTGTTAAGCCATGAAATAACATTGACTTTTCCTCTTGAATCAAAGTCTAAGTTTGGCTCATTTTTAATATCCCAAGCAATAATTGCTTTATGCTCTTTTAATTCAGATATAATTGTTTTTACATGATGCATATTTAGTGTCCAGTTCAAAACTGAATAATCACCATAAAAATCAAAAAGAGTTACAATAACATCTAAACAATTCTCTTCAGCAGCATCTAAGGTTATTCTTAATTTTTGTAGTTTTTCTTTGTCAATATCAGCCTTACCAAAATCATCGTATTGTACAAATACCCGAATAGAATTTAATCCGCTATTTTTTATGATTTTAAAATCATTAGAAATCGTACTTTTTAAAAAATCATCTCCAAACATATCCCAAGGAGTTGCTTGAGGATAATAATTAATTCCTTTTATGTTTAGATTTCTTACTGCTATTAGACTAGGTTTGGGTTTAAAACGTTCAGATTTTTCCTTAACAAAATGTCTAATTCTCCAAAAACCATCTTCTAATAAAAATATAATTTTGTAGGTAGATTTTTCTGTGGTTTCTAAGATCATTTTTTCTTCTTTAAAAACACGTTTATATTCTAGAACATCTTTATCGGTAATAACGGCTAATTGTCCATCTTCACTAAAAAATTCTAGTGTTGGATGGTGCTTTAAAGTGGTAGATTCTACAGTAACCATTTCTTTGAGATTATAGTCTATAATTTCGAAAATATTCAAACGAGAATTATCTGTATAATAGTCTTTAATACCTGCAGTTGTGTTTGTTAAATAAGCCAAATGTTTTACATACCAAGAGTCTAAATAATCATCTTCTAATTTATTTAAAATTTCGTCATTCATTTCTCTACCTACATTATTTAGAGGAGTCCAAGTAACTTCTGGAATATATTTTTCTATTTTTTCTAATTTAGTATGTAGCATACTACTTCTATCTGCACCAGTATTTGCATACACAAATAAAGAACTAATACCCGAAATAATAATTGTAATAATTACGATATATGAAGCAACTAGAGCACTACGGAGTATGATTTTATTTAGATTTACCATAGTGTTTTACAATTAAATATTTTTTCTAAACCAGCAGTTTTAATTACTATAGTGTAGTTATCATCATTGTAAAGGTCAGGGTTTAATTTATAATTCACCATTCCTTCAAACGAAGTTGTAGTTTCAGTATTAAAAAGTTTATTTTTTTTATAAATTAAAAGTTTGACCTGAAGTCCGTCTGGGATTATTTGCATCATAAAACTTTGTATAGGACCAATAGTTATATTTCTATTATTTTCTGAAAACAGAACATTAAAGTCATTAATAACCTGCGTATAACTTAAATTAATCAATTCACTTTCAGCTATTCCTTCAACATAAGCTTTAACACTCCATTGACTTTCATAATCCGGATGAATCATTTTAGCAGTAGCAACTCCATTAATAGTAGCTCCAGAAGTTTTTAAAACATTCCCATTTTTAGTGGTAATGAAAAAAGTAACATATGTGGCATCGCTAACAATATTATTGAATTGATCAACTATCTTAGAAGTAGAAAAAGTTGTTATTTGATTTCCATCAGCATATTGATGGGGTCGTTTAGCATAAATATTAAAATTGGTTGGAATTGCAGGAAAAACAGTAATTGAAAATTCTTTAGAATTAGTCCCTAATGATTCAGAAGATACTAATATGCGACCACTTTTTTTTGGAGAATAAATATTTTTATAAGAGATTAAGTCCTTAGTAAATATTTCTTCATTTTTTTCTGAATTTAAAAACTGATGCTTAGCGAGTACAAGTGTATTTTCCGGTAATGGATTATCTAAAGAGTCTGTAGGGATAATGACTAACATTGTATGGTCAACTCCTCCAGCATCAATACTTGGAGGGCCCATGTAGGTTTCCATATTTGAAACTTCATTTCTTGGATGTATTTGAAATTTACCAGTTACTAATGAATCTTCACAAATTAGCTTCCAATTTACGATTCCAATTTTGCTACTTATACTAAGAGGTATTTTATATAAAAACATATTGTTTTTATAGGATGGAACTATTAATATAGAGCCATAGCTGCTTGAACAATATAAAAGAGGTGCTGTTTTACTTGAAATTGAGAATTTTAATACGATAGGAGTTCCTGCTTCAAATTCTGTTTGACTTGTTTCCAAACTAAAATTTGTGAGAACTTCACTGTTTTTTATTATCGTAACTGATGACAATAAAATCAGGGCTAAAAGAGATATGTATGTATATTTATTCTGCATTAATTTGGATTACCAATGTAGGAATTTGTTTCAATTTTTATGTAACTAAAATCTGGATGCTCAATTTTTTGTAATTCAGGATTGGTATGGTTTTGAATTCTATTAGGTACTATTTTACTTGCAATAGGTTCGTTAGGAAGTCCATTTACAAAAACATTCTTCATTTCATCATTAATAATTTTCACGTCACCATTTTTTATAATGGGATATTTAAAACTTATTTTACGCTGTTGTCTAATCCCTTCTGTTACAAATATATGATCTACCCAAAGCATAGTTTTGCTTTCATCATAATAGGTAATTAAAAGTTGTGGAATTGTAATTTCTTCAATTCCGCTATTAAATAAATTACCATTAATAATTTTGCCATTAATTTTTAATTCGCTTAGGACTATGCTTTTATATAAATCAGATCCTGATACATTTCCAGCTACTTGTAAATTAAATTTTGTTGGTTGATCCTCAAAATCTACAGGTGTAAATTCATCTGGATTAAATGTGTCTGGAATAGAATCCTGCGTTTTTGACCATGCGATACCTTCAAAATTAATTCTAAAAGTACTTGATTCTTTAGGTAATAGTTTGTGTTTTACATGATATTTAGCGTTGTATGTTGCTAACGATTTATCATCATCATTATATAATGTTCCTTTTAAGACAACATCAGCAGGTACATTATCTATATTTTGGACTTCTCCAATAATTGCATAATGGCCCTCATATTTTACAAGTTTTGCTGAGAGCACTTCTAATACGGGTTGTTTTAATACATCTTCATGATGCGTTTGCTCAGTTGTTACTCTTCTTTTCCCTTGATTAAAAAAACTAGTGTTGTTAGTTGAATAAAGTTGGTTTGGAGGAAGATCTGTATTCAGTTTTTCAGGAATAATGTACCATTTATTATTATGTTTTTTTAGCGATTTATAATCCACACGATTAATTTTCTCAAGTGGCGTAATCCATTCTGTTAGTATTTTTGCAGTTGCTAGGCTATCATTCCTACTTGTGATAACTGCTTCAATTTCATTAAGTTTTGCATAACTACTCATTAAGCCATCTGTTACTGCAATTTCAAGCATATATTGAGCAATTGTAATATTACTTTCAGGGTTAATTAAACTGTATGCTTTTTCAAAATGTTTAAAGTCTAAAGCATCATAGTATGCTATTAGTACATTTTCTGGACTACCTTTTGAATCTTTTTTTATATAGAAATGATGGATTGTAAAAAAAATAAGCACAAGGACAATAATTGACCAAATATGAGTAATTTTTAGAATACGATTTGAGAATTTAGAATAATTAATAGAATGCTTTAAAAATAGTGGATTTTGTGTGTGTCTTATTTTCAATGCATCAACCAATAGCATTTGAATGTTTAAGATGAAAGCTATTATTAATGTTAAGAAAGGTAAAATTCCCCAAATAATTTTTTGCCACTTAGCGACATCATCTTTATATAAAATTGAAGAAATTGGAGGTACATTTAACCGCTCCCATACCATAATTCCATTTTGTAATTGCCGTAATCTTTGCCAACCAGAGAAATAAAGAATAGGGTCATAAAACTTATCGTTTGAAAAAATATACTTAAGGTTGTATTTTTCTGGTGTAGTTAAAAACTGCTGTAATGAACCAATACCTGCAACACCCTTAAACTTTGAATTCTCTAAGCGTTCAATCGGTCTAGTTGTTAATTCTGGTAGCCTTCTTGCAGAATGGTAATTCCCATCAACAGTCATTGCATTTGTCTGCGCACTTAACCATGCCATTTGGTCGCCAAAGCCTAAAGTTAAAAATCTCCATTTATCATGATCATCCTGATTTATAAAATTAACAATAGGCCTCATTTTTATTTTTTGTGGCTGTGAGGGTCTAAAATAGCCAAGACTCATTGTGAAAACAGTCATAACTATAAATAATCCTGCAAGTAATCCTCCAATAATCCCATGATAAATAACCCCAAATTTAGATTGAATCAATGTTTTTAAATCTCCTTCAATAAAACGATATGCAAATTCACCTAATAATGGTAAAGACATGATAGAAGCCCAAAGAGTAAATCTATCTAAAGTAAGAATATTAAATGCTGTTTCACCTAAAACTATTCTTGGGATAGGTGTTGTTCCTCCTGTTCCTAAGATTGTTAGAATAGTTAGAGATAAACCAAAAAAGACATAGCGTTTACTATAGTATCTATAAAATATATAAGGCAATAGAAAGAGTAAAGCTCCCCAAGGAATTAAAAAGAACACTAATCCAGAAGATGTAATCTCTAAAAAATTATCTCTGGAACCGTGCGGAATAGGAACTTGTGTTATTGGATTATTTTTAATGTTAATCCAATAAGGTAGAATACACGCGATAATTATAGCAAAAGAAGCCATTCCAAAAGAAATTATTCTTTTAAATAGTTTTTTAAAACTATTTAAAAAAACTTTAAAAGTAACTTCTTGTAATGATTTTACTTGCTCACTAGAAACATCCATAATAACCATTCCTATTAAAGGAAAGATAAAAAACACCATACCGAATATTGGTGTAACATGATGAGAGGTAACTGTAACGGCAACTAAAGATAATGAAGTTGCTAAATATTTTAATCTTCCAGTTTTTATCCACAGATAAATTTCTGGCATTGCATGCATTAAAACTGAAACACCTACAATACTTGGTAATTGACCAAATATATGAAGTGCTTCTACAAAAGAAGAAGAAAACACTGCCAAAATAGCAGAATATCCAGCAACTTTTCTGTTTGATGTAACTAATAAAGAAAAGCGATAAACACCAGTTATAAAAAGTAATATTGATAAAAGTGCAATAGTAAACATGCCAAATTTCAAACCCCCAATGATAGAAAGTAACCCAATAGATTGATGAACTAATGGAGGGTAACTCATAACTGAAAATCCAGTGTACCACTCATAATTCCATGGTTCAAACCAACTATTAGCATAATGATCTGCAAAAAATAAATGGATCAATGCATCATAAGTCCTTTCTAATGTGAAAAATATTGAGGTACCATGAAAGGCTATACCTACCAGTAAAGCTAAAATTAAATTATTATTTGAAGTTTCTTTCATTTAGTCTTTCATGAAATAGATAGGGTAAATGTAACTAATTTTAACAGTGCTCGGAACTTTAATGAGTTATAGTAATTGGTTTAGTTATGCTTTTATTGTTGTTGGTAGTCAATTTTTTACTTCGTTATTTTCTTAGTAAAATGAACTCATAGCTGGTCCGTATTAATTAGGTTTAAAAATTACAAGTATAATTTTAGCCTCAGCTATAGCTATCTACCATTCGTCTATACTTAATATTAGATTAAACTAAATTTGATTTCTAAGTGAGTCTTCTTAAGTATTTTTAACTCATTAATAACCAACAAAACAATTTCGGTATGAAAATTTTAGCAATAGATGACCAGCAATTAGTATTACTTCCTTTGCAAAAAAGATTAACAGAATTGGGTTATGAAGTGATGATAGAAACAGATGCTTTTAAGGCAATTGATGATTATAGTTCTTTTAATCCAGATTTAGTTATAATTGATGTTAATATGCCAGCAGTTTCAGGCTTAGATGTTGTAAAATATATTAGAAATAAAATAAAACATAAAACACCAATAATGATTTTATCTGGTGAAACAAATGATGATACCATTAGAGAAGCTTTTGATCTAGGTATTAATGATTATATGAAAAAACCATTAAGTCTTAATGAAATCTGTATAAGAGTAAATCAGTTAATTGGCAAGCCAGTAATGAACAGTTTGTTAGAAACTGAAAATAATGTAATAATCCAACAACGTTGTGTTGGTGTTGTTATTCCATGTTATAATGAAGAAGAACGTTTATTTAGTGACGAATTTATTAATTATATCGATACATATTCTGGTTACCATTTATGTTTTGTAAACGATGGTAGTAAAGATAAAACATTAGAAGTTTTAAAAGGTTTACAAAAAGGAAGAGAAGATTTCATTACTGTTTATGATTGTCATAAAAATGGAGGTAAAGCAGAAGCTGTACGTTTAGGAATGCTACACATGGCACAAAAGAAAGACTTAGATTATATTGGGTTTTTAGATGCCGATTTATCTACAAATCTTGCAGATTTTGATGATTTGGTGAAAACTATAGAAACTTCAGATTTCAAAATTGTAAGTGGTTCTAGAATTTCAAGAATGGGTGCTGACATTTCTAAAGAGTCTGCGAGAAAAATAATAAGTATTACACTTAACTTTTTCATTAGAAAAATCTTATCAATGGATTTTCGAGATACACAATGTGGAGCTAAAATATTTCATAAAGATGTAATAGATATAGCTTTCCAAAAAAAGTTTGTGACAAAATGGATTTTTGATGTTGAGATTTTTAAAAGAATGTCACAGTATTATGGTTTGAAAAAAGCAAAAACTATGCTTTGTGAGAAACCCTTAAAACGTTGGATTCATGCCGATGGGTCTAAATTATCTATGAAAGATTCTATAATTATTCTGGGTCAATTAGCAGAAATCGCTTGGGTATATAAATCAAGAAAAGTAGAGGAAAAGCCTCTTGATTCAATTATAATTAAATTGCGTAATAAAGAAAATAGGTATCATTATCATATTTCACAATAATGAAAATAATATTAATAAAAATCAAGTTATTGAGAAGATTAATAAGTTACAAGATATAAAATTCTGTTTGGTTAATAATTGTAGTAAAGATAATTACCAATTTTTACTGTAATCAAATTTAACCTAAGTTTTTAAATGGTTATTGGAGTTTTTTCTAAGTTAAATTTTAAAAAGAAACTAAATGATTGTATATCCAATTAAATTTCACCCAATATTAAAAGAAAAGATTTGGGGAGGTAATAAGTTAAATAATATTTTAGGAAAAGAAACTAACAAAAATAATGTTGGTGAAAGTTGGGAGATTTCTGATTTTAACGCCAACATATCAATAGTAAGTAATGGCTTTTATAAAGGAAAAAGTATTAAGGACTTAATGCTTCAAAACGAAGCTCTTTTTTTAGGTGCTAATAATTTCAACTACTATGGAGCCAATTTCCCATTACTCATAAAGTTTTTGGATGCTAAAACCGATTTATCTGTTCAAGTACATCCAAACAATTCTATGGCAAAAAAACACCATAACGCTTTTGGTAAAACCGAAATGTGGTACATTATGGATAGTGATAAAAATGCAAATATTGTGTTAGGTCTAAATGATGAAAATACCAATTCTGAAATTCTAAGCCATATCACTTCTCAAAATGTTGATGCAATTTTCAATAGAGAAAAAGTTGAAAAAGGAGATTGTTTTTTTATACCAGCAGGTAAAATACATGCTATTGGAGCAGGTGTGTTAGCTGCAGAAATTCAACAAACATCAGACATTACTTATCGTATTTATGACTGGGATAGAATTGATGCTAGTGGCAAAAAAAGAGATTTACATACTAAATTAGCGGAGAAAGCAACAAAAGGATTTAACTCTAAGGCTAAATCACAATATATAACTCAATCTAATAAAAGCATCAACTTAGTTAATTGCGATTATTTTACGACCAACATCATAGAGATAAAGGAGGAACAAACTAAAGATTATAGGGCCTTAGATTCGTTTGTTATTTTTATGTGTGTTGAAGGTTCTGTAAGCATAACAACTGGGAGCTATTCAGAAAATTTAAAAATGGGAGAAACCATCTTACTTCCAGCAATAATAAAAGAAATAAAATTTAATTCTGTAAATGGAAAGTTATTAGAAATATATTGTTTTACACTTTAATGATCTCTTCTTTTATAGTACTTATTTTTATAGCAGTTTAATATTAGTGTTAAACTATTTCCATATTGAGATATTTAGTTCGATTTTATTAGAAATTAATTTTGTTTAAATATATTATTGATACTTAAAAAAAGTTAAATTATGTTGATTATTTTTTAATGATTTTAGATTTTAATTCTAAAAAGTGTACTTGTAAATCTGTTAATATTTTTCCAATGGTATAAATAGTATAGTGACTTTTGCCCTCCACTTCTAATCAAAATTATTTTAAATATAAAATACATAGTATTAATGTTTCCATAAAACTTTAACATTTTTTTTACTTCCTTTTGCATTTCTATTTTGAACTTTCGATTCAAACGAATTACTATTGGATGTTTCCTTTATCTGAAAATAATACATTACTATAGTCTAATTTATTAGCATTAAATTCAACCTATAATATGAAAAAATAATTCACAGAGACCCAAATCAAAAAGGTGAACTGGATCTTAAGTTTCTAGGGAATTAGGTATAGGTAATAGTGCTTTTATTATTGGCGTAAAAGGTCTGGGGCTATTAGGTTAGGGAGCAAAAGAGTCTCAAATAGCTTAGAAAATTAATAGTAATCCCAAACATGTGTAAGTTGTTATCGCTTGGTACTAGTCCTTTATAAGCCATATCAATTCCAAATTTATAATGCCCGAAACGATTTAATTTTAATAAATATTCTGGGGTTTATTTGTAAGAGCTTTTATATTAAACCTAATATCTTTAAACCCAAATGAAACAATATATCGTGAATTTAGAAAGGTATCTATAAAACTAAAATGATTATTTTATGTTATTAGCTACTCTATTGTTTCGGGAATTAAAACGACCTTATTTCTCTTATTCCTTTTATATAACTCATACTTATCGATACATAAAGTTAATGTTTTATGAAAATATTGACTTGCTAAAGTTTTTTTTAGATAGTATGACTGTATAATCATCTTAATTACAGCATTATAGGTTTGTTAATATAACTAGTAATATACTGTTTTATTTTGCTGTTAGAATTTTTATAAACTAAATATTGTTGCATAATCTTCGAAAACAGTGACTATGAGAGTTTGCATTCAAACAACCCTCTGTAATAGGGTTTAAAGTGAAACTCACTTTATCTATTCAATTAAGCAATCATTGATACTCTCACATAATATAATCGTCATCTTAGTTATAATAAGCGTTAATAAAGTTTTATAGTTTCTACAAATACAGTTCGTCTTTACTATATCATCATTCATCTTAGCTTTAATTGTACTTAACGAATTTTATAATGATTTAGCAAAAAGGTTTATAGTTTTGTTTCATACTTAAAACAAAAATCATGAAGAAAACACTACTATTATTTGTCGTAATATGTTATAGTTTTAATATAACAGGTCAAAGCAGTCCAACAGATTTTGATTTTGGATCAGCGTCTAATTTCATCTTATTTTCAGGAGTTGGAGCAGTAGCAAATACGGGAACTTCCTCAATTACTGGTGATGTAGGTTCTAATGTGGGAGCTATAGCTGGTTTTGGATTACCTACAGTTTTTAATGGAACTATAGAAAATGATAATGCAGTTACTGCACAGGCCACTTTAGATTTAATAGATGCTTGTAGTCAAATTCAAAATACAACAACAACAATAGGGGATCATAGTCCGATCTTCGGATCTCTAGCTGGTGACACCATTTATCCTGGAGTTTATGCTATCGCTGGTGCTGCATCTATTAGTGGTATGTTAGCATTAGATGCTCAGGGTGACCCTAATGCTATGTTTGTTTTTAAAATTACAGGAGCACTTACTTCTGTAGCTGGCTCAGAAATGAGTTTAATTAACGGTACCACGTCTGATAACATCTATTGGCTTGCTGTTGGTGCTGTTGCTTTGGGGGCTAATAGTATTATTGCTGGCACACTTATATCAAATCCCGGAGCTATTTCACTGGGCGCGGGTAGTGATTTAGATGGACGGCTTTACTCTACGACAGGGGCAATCGCGATTAATAGTAATGTTGCGACAATTCCAACCTTTACTACTGATTCACCAGTTTCTAGTGCAAATAATGGAGGATTAGAGAGTAATAATAGACTTTCTGATAAGATAAATAATAGAAATTATAACAGGGTTAAAACAAATTATTCGTTTGATAAAACAAAAGCAAAGAGAGTTGTTAGATCCTCTGATTATTCACAAAAAAAATCAAGTTTTGAATTAGGAGATTTTATTCCATTAAATACAATCAATGAAGATTATTTAGTGGAATCAACTCCAATTGATTTAGTAGGAATTACAAATGCTGTAGATGTTTATGGTGCAGATTATATCAAAAACAATAATTCAGCTGCATCAATATTAATTTTAAAAACCGACAATGGTGTTTACGAACATACTAAATACATTTGTGATCGTCTTTTAGGAGCTGAACTTATGGACGTATCAACTATAGAAATCCTCGGGCATAATTTTATTAAAGCTATTATTAAAAACACAGAAGGAACTCTTGAACACGTATTGAGCTTCTCGGCAAAAGAGATTAATAATAATCAAAATTTCGCAATAGAAAACCATTGGAATTTAGATAAATACGAAAGTGATGTAATGTTTTATAATTTTCAAATTTGGTCTAATTCAATTGATGATTTATTATTGTTAAGCGAAGAAGTTTTAAATTTATTAGCTATTCAAAAACCTGTATCAAGTTATCATAACTCAACTCCACCAACTGTCTTTGTAAGAAAAGGAAGTTATATTAACGGAGCTTTAGATTTACAAATCGTAAATACAAATGGTAGTGAAATAGTTGCTTTTGATGCCGGTTTGAGAGTTACAGAAACAAGTGATTTAAATTATTTAAATTCTACGATATATTTAAATGAAAATTACATTACAAATTTACAATTTGAAACAGGAAGTTTATTTGATATTGGATTTAGAATAAGTGATGGTTTTGGAACACCAGACGATGTTTTTATATCTGATGGATCCTGGGGATTTGATGATTCTGCTGTGACAACAGAAATCGAAGAGTATAGTGTTTTAGCTAACACGATAGATTTTGATCCTAACGATTTTTCTATCGAAAGAAATATAGAGTTAAATGCAACAACAACTGAATATGTAGCGGTATATAGATCATTAACACCTAGGTTTGATCCAATAAACTTATCTGAATACAGTAATTTTAAATTAAGAGCAAAAGGAACAGGAGAAATGCAAATCAACTTTATTAAGAAAAGTATATCTACCTGGGAGGAGCAACCTTCTGCAACAATACTATTGACAGACAATTTTCAAGATTTTACCATTTCCTGTTCTGATTTTACAAATATGAGTAGTTCAGAATTGATGCTTGATGATATTATCACTGTTGTTTTTACAATGATTTCAGAAGACGGAACAAGTGTTACTAAAGAAATGGATATACAAGACGTTAGATTTTCAAATACTAACTCTGTATTATCTGTAAGTACTTTTGATGATGTTTCATCGAAAATTGTAGCAATACCAAATCCAATGGATTCTAATACAACTATATATTTTAGTGCAAATCAATCTGAAACAATCCAGTTTGTAGTTCATGATCAGTTGGGGAAAATGATTTACCAAAGAATGGTTAACTGCAATGCGGGTGTAAATCAAGTTCAGTTAAATAAACAAAACTTGGGTGCTGGGTTCTATTTCTGTTCTATTTCAAGTTCACAAAGTTTATATAAAACTTTAAATCTAATAGTCAGGTAGTTATAGATAAACAATAAAGATTTTTTTTTAAATAAAAGCTAAACAACAGTAATGTTGTTTAGCTTTTATTCATTTGAGAGATTCTCCGTTTAGTTTCATCACAAAAGTATTTATAGTTCCCTTTTTGTTGGATACAAAAGAACCAAGTGAAAATAATAAGTGCCTTTAAAATGGACACATGCAAATAAAATCAAGTATTTCAAAATGGGTTTCTCCTAAATATAAATAATACTATGATTCGAATATATTCTTATAAAATAGAGGCTTCCCAATTTAATTAATACTCTAATAATTTGTCGAAAAGGGCTTTTTAGCGTTGTTAAAAATAATAAGTTAGTATCTATTTTGAACTTAAAATTAATTTAACAATAAAAATTAAATACAATTCTGTTATCAAAAGGAAAGCATATTTATTCTGTTTGAATACCTAAAGTTATAAATTGTTACATTTTAAATATATCATGCTCTAAAATACAAAGCTATAAATTTACTGCAATTTATTAATAAGTTTTGTGGTGAGACCAATTGCAAATTTACTTACTTTGGATGTAGAGTATTAAAGTAAATGGTAGAAATGGATAATTATTCATTGATATGGCAAAACACCATGTTAATTTGAATAAGCTTGTAGATATTTATATTACAGAAAAATCATCTATTAGTTCGGATAGTAGTATACAATGTTGACACATTGCGTCAGCTAACTTTAAACAAAATCTATTAGGAGTATATTATTTGAGAATAATTTTCATCTAAAAGAATCTCTATATCAGTTTTGCTAATAGTTATTTATAAGAAAATAAACGTAGATATTCCAAAATCTAAATTTTAATTTTGTTGGAACAAGTGTACTAGCATATTATCTTTTCACTTAGTTGAATTCAATAAAAAATCAAAGATTAAGAGCTTCGACTGCTGCCTTTTTTGTTTTTTTAAATATGGGTTTCTTAAATAAATCCCACTTCAACCTTAAACCAACTTCAGTAAACGTAAAACCAGCAAAAGTAGCAGAAGCAATATTACTATGAAGACCGTAAATGTTAGCTGTAAATCTACTAGATACATTACACCCTAATTTACCTTGAAATCTATAGGTGTTCTGTTTTTCTTGGTCTTCAATAAACTGAAAGCCAAGTGCAGCGTTTAGGTTATAAAACCATTTTCCATTACCACTTTTTACAAGTTCAACAAATACTTCACCAACATTAAATCTTCCTGGGCTAAAGTAAATAGTTGGCACTTGATCTTTAAATGTTAGATATTGGTAATTTAATCCTGTTTTAATTAATGGCTTATCAAAAAGGTTATAGTATAAAGAAGTGAATAGTAAATGTTTCTGGTTATCATCGTTTTGAAAAGTATAATTGTATTGTGTATACAAACCTAAACCAAAATTAGTATTTATATTATAGTTTGCATATAGTGTGTTTTGCACAATTTCTCTACTTAGTAAATCGGCATTAAAGTTTTGCCATTCACGTTTAAAACCAAGATCTAATATTTGTTTTTTGAACGCTTTAATATTAACTACAATGTCGGTTAAAAACTGTGTATACTTAATGTAAGTTGTATCTGGAGGAGTATTAATTTTTGCATTAATGTCAGTAATACCAAAATTTGTTTTAACGGCTATTTTGGGGAATAATAAATATGAAAAACCAACGATCATATTATTTGCTTGAGCTTCATTATAAGTTATTCTGTTTTTAGTATCTCTAAAACTATAGATTCCATTAACCTTTAATTTTGTTGATAATGGAACAATTACTTTTATGGTAGACGTTTCGCTTTCATTATTTCCGTTATCGAAACTATAAGTAAATCTTGTTTCAATAAAAGGTGCAAACTGCTTATCTAATATGTTTACAAAGTTCACCACATCTTTTTGATTCTTAAAAATCGTTAATGTTTTATTTGCTGCATTGTAAGCGTCGTTATATTTACCAGACGCTTTTAATGCATTTGCTTTACCTAAATTACCATCAAAAGAAGTACTGTCGTTTACCAATATTAAGTTGTAATCTCTCAGGCTTATTTTAAAGTCTCCTTTATATGTGTTTAAAGTGGCACGTAAGGCTAATAACCAATTCTCATTTGGATTAGTTTCTATTAAATCAGCAATCATTGTTTTTGCTAATTTATATTTTTTATTCCAAATTAAGCATTGTATTTGTCTTTCTGTAGTTGACTGTATAAGTTTTGGCTTTGTATCGAGTTCGAGACTATTATAGGCTTTATAACTTAAATTAAGTGCGTCGTTTTCTTTTCCGCTTAAGTGTGATACTAATGCTAAACCATTTAATGCTGTAAGTTTATTTTTAGGATCGTCTCCTAAAATATTATAGGTAGCTCTAGCTTTATCTAATTGATTTAAAATTAAATATAAATTTGAAAGATTCAATAATGTCTCTGTGTCATTAGGGAAAAGTATTAAGTTTTCTTTTAAAAAAGCTTCAGCTTCGCTATATTGTTGGGCTTGTTGCTTTTTGTAAGCATAACCTAAATACATGTGCTTTTTAGAGTTTAATGCATTTGGATTTCCGGGTGAAATTGCTAGAGCTTTATTCACATTAAGCAAAGCACCTTTGTAATCTTTTAAATTAGAAAGAGTATTTGCATAACTCAATAAAGCAGGAAAACTTTTAGGATCTTCTTCAACCAATCCTTTAAAATAGATTTCGGCTTTTAGAAAGTTATTATTCCATAATAAAGCTTCTCCGTAATTTAATTTAACCTCAAAATCAGAAGGGTAATCTGTTAACAAATTAGAGAAAAGTATCTGTGCTTCTTCTGATTTTCCGTTTAGTCCAATAGCACGACTATAACATAACCGAGCAGTCTTATTATCTGGATGTTCTTCTAATATTGTTTCAAAAAACAATTCAGCTTGCGTGTATTTACCAGTTTCTAAATAGGTAAACCCTTCTTGCATATCTTGTGATAATGCTAAAAAAGAGTTAAAGATTAAAAAAAGTATAAAATAAAATTTTATTGTCATCAGTAACTTTTTAGATAGTGCAAGTTAAGCATTCATATTTAATCAATGTCTATATCTATGACCTCTCATCTATATTCTAAAATCATTTATAGGTATTTGGATGATATCTGTATCGTAGATAATGTAATATTAAAAAGTTACAATTAAGACCTTACATGTTAAGAAAACAACGCCCATTCCTTTTACAAGGAAGTTTAATTTTTTTAATAAGCTGAATACAAGTAATAAATTCAATTATCGATTAAGTAATTATTGTTCCCTAACAAAAAGTGTTTTTAAGGCATTAGTATTATAATTAGAAATTAGT
>CESE01026155.1_pt1 | contig 37464 bp, 31 predicted proteins | sample 350271 | NCBI WGS metagenome assembly CESE01 (sample SAMEA2621536, study PRJEB7988) | marine metagenome | isolation source: saline water (ENVO:00002010), including | reverse complement strand
TGATAGAAGATTCACTTATGAAGATGCTCAGGAAATGATAGAAGGTGCCGAGGGAGATTTTAAAGATGAAATCCTTACGCTTGACAGACTTTCTAAACTTCTGAGAGCAGAGAGATTTAAAGAGGGTTCTTTAGATTTTAGCACAGAGGAAGTGAAATTCAACTTGGATGAAAACGGAAAGCCATTGGGTGTTTACACCAAGGTGATGAAGGATGCTAATAAGTTGATTGAGGACTTTATGCTCTTAGCCAACAGAAGAGTAGCTAGATTTATAGCTAAACCAGAACAAGGAAAAGCTAAGACTTTCGTGTATAGAATTCACGACTTACCTAATGAGCAGAAATTAGCAGAGTTGAAAAACTTTGTAGCACATTTAGGATACGAATTACCGACTTTAGAGCCAGGAGGAAATGCCAAGCGAGAGTTAAATAAACTACTCGCTCGCGTAGAAGGAAAAGCAGAGGCAGAATCGGTAAAACAGCTCGCTATAAGAACAATGGCAAAAGCGGAATACTCGACAGACAACATAGGCCACTTCGGTCTTTCGTTTGACTATTACTCTCACTTTACTTCTCCAATCAGACGTTATCCAGATGTGATGGTACACCGTTTATTAGCGTTGTATTTAGATGGAAAACCAAGTGCTGCGCCAGGAGAATACCAGAAGCTGTGTAAGCACGCTAGTATGTTAGAGCGTAAAGCCTCAGAGGCTGAACGGTCTTCTATTAAGTACAAGCAAGTAGAGTTTTTAGTGGGAAGAATAGGAGAACAGTTCGAAGGTACTATTACAGGTGTAACAGGCTGGGGAATGTATGTGGAGATAAATGAAAACAAGTGCGAAGGAATGGTTGGTTTAAAAAACATTTCGCATGATCATTTCCACTTCGACCAGGCAGAGCTTGCTATTGTAGGCAGTAGAACTGGAGAGCGTTATACTCTAGGAGACCAAGTGAAAATTAAAGTAGTAGGAGCTAACTTGGAGAAAAAACAACTAGATTTTGATTTAGTGGTTTAAGCGTTGCAACGCGTCTATTAAACCCCTACCTGAGCTCTGTTTTTAGCCCATTTTAAGAAATTGAAATATTCGAATACCGGTTTTTCGAAGCTGTCCTTAGACAGAACTTCTAGTTCTGTGGATAGCTCGGAAAACAACTCTGCATCTGTTTTATTCTGTCTTTTCTTAAGCTGTTCATTTACGAAGTCTAAGAGTACTTTCTCGAATTTATACACCCTGTTTCTGGTTTCTAAATACCTTTTAGTGCTGCGCAGTGAATACGGGAGAAGGCTTTTATTTCCCAGCTCTAAATGTATAATGAGGTAGAATATCTGTGCCATGCAGTGAATATCCTGTGTGTCATCGATGTCTATGTTGTTTAACAGTTGATTGATCCACTTTAAAGCGGTGTTCATTTCACCTTTCCAGAAGTAGAGCACGGCTATATTGAAGTAGAAAAAAGACCTTCTTACTGCGCTTAGTTTATCACCATACTTGATAATTCCATCTTCTATTTCGGGAATGAGTTCTATGCCTTTATCGTACTCTTCTTTGATCGTGTGAAGTGTAAGTCTAGAGCTCATCTCTAGCACGAAGATTCTCATGGCTTGATTATCTGTAGCGCTTTCCATTAGTTCCTTTGGCAGCTCATTCAGCTTGTTCAAGTAACCCTCTACTTCAGTGAATTTCCCCAACTGCATTCCTACATACATAAGATTACTGATTACACTCAGGTATATGTTAGGCTCCTCTTTGAAGAGGTGAGGATTTTCTTCTATTAGGGTTTTACTTTTATCTATGTAGGGAAAGGAGCTTTTATAATCTCCAGCACCATAATGATAAGCGCTGTAAAGGTGGTTGAGCAGATAAGCATTCTCTGCAGTCATATCTTCTTCCGCGTGAGTAATCACCACCTCATCTATAATGTCTTTAAACTGAGTAAGCTCTTTTTGGCTTCTGGCTTTGCCACTTTTAAATAGCGCCTCGAAGATTCTGGATTTAATATTCCAGTAATTGTCATAAGTAGATAGACTTCTAGAAAGCTGAGCATCCTTTTCTAAAATATCATTCAGTTCGTTTTTAGAAACTCCTTGATAATTATCCTTTTCTATGAGTTGTTTCTCCCACTTGCTAATTTCTATGAGAGAGGTAATCTTCTCATGTTTCTCGGCTACTTTTTTAATACTACGGAGCAGCTTAGCACTTTGGTCATAAAGCCCTTTTTTATAGAGGATTTCAGCACAGTGAATATCACGCTTAATCTGAGCTTCTATGCTGCTATTTGCATGGTAGCTGTCTAAGCTTTTCAGGATGGCGGTGTAGAGTCTACTCTTAGCTATGCTGAACCGTTTGGTAAATGCTTCTTTTTGGAACTTCTTGAGAATTTTCGACTCGTTGTACTCATCTTGTGCACCTATAGCGTCAAATAGGATCTGGTAGTTGTTCTTGTCGCCTATCACATGTCTCGATGAAAATACCTTAAAGTATCTTTTCTCAGGCTTAGAGAGAGATTTTATTAATCTATGCAGTTGGTCTGAAGCTCGGTTAGACATGATAAAAAATGATTATAATTAATACTGTTAGAAATGTAATAATTAATACGAGTTTTTGGGCTGTTAGATGCGTAGATTAATTCTCTTTTTTATACACGTCTGAGCTTAAAAAAAAGTTTAGAGCAAAAAAAAACCAGCTTAACATTAAACTGGCTTTAAGTATTTGTGGGGTCTAAAATCTTATTTATCGACGTCACTTTTTCCTTCATCATCGTCATCATCGTCATCGTCATCTGTGACTTGGTCTCCATCCGAATTTTCATTGTCATCGTCAGACGATCTGTAATTCGGGTTTGGTCTAGTTTCTTGTTCTTCAGTTATTTCGTTTGAAGAAGTCAATTTAGATTTAGTTGTTATTACCACATCTTCGAACCCTTCAGTTTCAGTCTTTGTACAAGAGCTTACTGCTGAAATGAGCATTAAAATGAATATTATTTTTACTAAAGTCTTCATGGTTGTCTTGTAAAGATACGAAATCCTATTCATTTAACCTATTAGTTCTTCCCTATACTCCATAGGAAGCTTAATGGTTACTTGTGTTCCTAACACTTCTCCCCATTCGTTTTTCATTTCGAACGGGCCTATCAATGTTACTTTCTCAGTTGTGATTTTTTGGAGGAGTTCTATTCGTCCGCTAGTAATATTCATTCCTTGAGAGATATGCTCGGCTTTCCCATTCTTTTGAGCTTGGCTGGTATGAATCCCTATTCCGTTATCCTTTATTCGAATTTCCATTTGCCCCAGCTCATTCCTGTCTATATCTACAGATATTTTTCCTTTTTTTTCTTGTGGAAGTATGCCGTGCCAGATACTATTTTCTAGAAATGGTTGAAGTAGCATGGAGGGAATTTTCACTACTTCTTCATCTACTGACTCCGCGATATTAATTTCATATTCGAATTTATCCTTAAAGCGCATATTCTCTATTTCTAGGTACAGCCCTAGTCTTTCTAATTCATCAGAGAGTGTGGTAAAGGCTACTTGGGAGCTATCGAGGTTTTTTCTAATCAGCTTTGCAAAGCTGGATAAATACCTATTGGCAGATAAACGGTCCTGTCTGTTTATATAATACTGAATAGAGTTAAGGGCATTAAAGATAAAGTGGCGGTTCATACTGCTATTTAAACTCTGCTGCTCTAGCGCCAACATCTTCGATTTAATTTCAAACTTCTCTTTTTCTAATGCCGTTATTAGGTTTTTCCTTCTATACTGAAATATAGAGAATGACAAGTAGGAACCTATAAGAACAGCGATAAGAATAAACCACCATGTCTGCCAGAAAGGAGGAGTGATAGAGAAGTCATAGTAAAGAGGTTCTCCCCAATCTTGGCTAAGTCGTTTTGCCCTTACTTTAAACTTGAAATTCTTAAAAGGTAAATTGGTGTAAGTGGCATACGCTTCTTGGGTTATCGGTTGCCAGTTTTCATCAAACCCCTCTAGCATATATTGATACCTTAGGTTACTGGCATCTTCTATAGATTTAGCATGAAACCTAAAGGAGAAATTATTATCCCTATGGTTTACGGCAGGTGAGATAGGAATATTACTGCTTGGCATAAAATGGGTGAACTCTTTAGACCAAATCGTTTTTTCTAGATTCAGCCTTACTTCTTTTAGCACCACAGAGGGTGGGTTTAACGTTTCAGCTTGTTTCAGCTCTTTAAAGTTTAAGCGTTGCAATGCCTTGCTAGTTCCAAACCATAAATTTTCTTCGTCTGAGAAAACGGAGTTAAGATTGGTTTCGAGGTTCACTAACCCATCTTGTTTGGTAAAAGACTCTACTTCTAACTCAGGGCTAATTTTAAAAAGACCTAAATTAGTTCCTGCCCAGATATTTCCATCGGGGTCAGACTCTAAGAAGTTAATCGTTTTGGAGGAAAAATTAGAGGAAAGCAGTATTTCCTGAGCGCTAGTTTCTGTAACTCTAAATAATCCAGTCTTAGCGCCTACCCAGAGAACAGAGTCTAAACTCTTAATGCAGTAAACTGTTTTGTCTTCAGCTTTCTGTCCAATATCTATAAGTTCAAAAGTGTCTTTTTCATATTTCCACAACCCTTCTCTAGAACCTAGAAATAGCGCATCTCCTATTTTCTCAATAGACCTAATTCTACTTCCAGGGAATTCTGTCATCTGAACTACAGAGTCCCCTATAATTTTATTGAGGCCTCTGCTTGTGCCTGCCCACATGAAATCGGAATCCTCTTCATGAAACAGAAAAGTAACCTTAGAATAATCGAGTCCATCTTCTTTAGCGATACTCCGTATAGACTTTCCGTTTTCTATTACGTTTATTCCACCAGACGACCCATACCAGACTCTTCCTTTGCTGTCTGTGGTGCTTGTCCAAATTTTATTGTTTTTCAGTTCATCCCCACTTAGATGGCTCCATTCGTTTGCCTGTACTATTGAAACTCCCTCATCGAATGTACCGAAGCCCATCTCTCCTTCTTTAGAAGAGTTTATGGTCATAACCACATCGCTGGAAAGGCCATCATCCTGATTGAAATACGTAAAGGAATATCCGGTAAACTTGAACAGCCCACCTCCGTTAGTTCCTATCCAAAACCTCCCCTCGCTATCTTTCAGCACCGCTTTTACATCAGAAAACTCTAACCCGTTTTTTTCGGTAAATGAATAAATCTCATTCTCTTTTATATGACTCAGCCCGTTTTTAGAGCAAACCATAATATCCTGACGGTCATCGAGGTAAATATTCCCTAGGACATTGCTTACCATGCCTTCTTTTATGGACAAGTTGTCGATGTTCCCGTCTACATATTCTATTAAGCCTATAGTCGCAGTAGAAATGTAAATTCTTCCTTCTGCATCTATAACCATGTCCATAAACGAGGAGGTTTCTTCATTTAACTGATCAGAAACTTGGGCCGCACTAAGCACCGGTTTAAAGCCATCATAATTCCACAGGTAAAGTGAGTTTTTGGTAAGAAACAGGAACCCTTCTTCCACCTTGGTAATGGACTTTAAGTTCATATCATCTTTGGGAAGAAAGGTTGGGAAATAGCTCACTTTATTATTTCTATAGGACATGAGTCCTTTTTCGGAACAGATGAGAACACTATCTCCAGAGCAGTAGAATTTATTTATGCTAGCACTTTTCCAGTTCTCCGAAAATTTATAGGCACTGAAAGCACGCCCATTATAGATAGCGACACCTCCTACACTACCGAAAATCAGGTCACCATTGGCCAGTTGTTCTATGGCTTTTACATCATTGTTTACCAATCCATCATCTGTGGAGAAGTTGGTAAACCCTTGTCCGTCATATCTGCTGAGTCCGCCTAGAGACCCCACCCATAAGACCCCATTCTTATCCTGAAAAAGGGAGCGCACTTGGGAGTGCGCTAACCCATCATCCACATTGTAGTTTAAGAATACAAATTTTTGGCCTTGAACAGAACAGAAGCTGAGCGTAAATAAAAAAAGTAAGAGGGGTTTTAAGGTCATTAAAATGTGCTTATGTAATCTACAAATTCAGTTACCTTTCTTCTGCTCACAGGAACGTGAGTTCCATTGCTCATTACGGCCATGTTACCTTCTGTTCGGTTAAATTCTTTAAGGTGATGAGTTACATTAATAATGTGAGACTTATGCACCCTATAAAAGTCTTTCGGAGATAAGTGGTCTTCATAAACTTTAATGGTTTTACTACTCACCAACCGTTTTCCTGCAGAAAGGAATAATGTCGTGTAGCTTTCACTGGCTTCTAAGTGTATTATCTCCTCTGTGTTTACCATGATTAATCCATTGCTTGTCGGCACCGCCAGTTTCTGTGGGTTATTCTTAGAGGCGGCGGATTGGATGAGTGCATTAATCTTAGATAGACTCAGGGTTTCATTTTTATCCGTTTTTTGAAGTTTGGCTACAGCCTCTTGGAGGTCGTCTATGTTAATAGGCTTTTCTAAATAATCTACTGCAGACTCCTTAATAGCCTTAAGCGCATACTCGTTATGAGCAGTGGTGAAAATAACGGAGAAATCTCTTTTTTCGAATGATTTTAAAACGCTGAATCCGTCACCATTTGGCATCATCACATCGAGAAAAACAACATCAGGCTTAAGAGCCGCTATTTTCTCTTTAGCATCTGCGGCATTTTCTGCCAAGGCCAAAACCTCCACGTTTTCACAGAAATCTTCTACAAGCAATTTTAGGTTTTCTCTGCAGTGCATCTCGTCATCTACTATAACGGCTCTTAGCTTACTCATTCTGTACTTGTTTGGAGGTTATAAATAAAGTGAAAAAAGGAATGTCTTCCATTTATAATAGGCTGAGAAGATGCTTTGATTGAGTAAAAGGTAGGTTAGGTTTAGTGAGCGGTTTTAAAGCTTTTTTACTTTTTCGATGAGTAGATTTAATCTGGTTCTGCTCACGGTTAGGTTTTTCCCATCTTCCATAAGCACAGTGTTTCCCTGAGAATTACTGTACTCCGTTAAATAGTCCAGATTAATAATGTGTGACTTATGAATACGAATGAAGGATTCTGAACTCAGCATATCCTCGAAAACCTTTATGGTCTTCCCATCTAAATAATGAGTGCCATCTTTAAAAAACAAATGGGTAAGGTTATTATCTGCTAGGAGATACATAATGTCTTTCTCTCTAACTATTTTAAATCCTCGGGCATGAAAGAGAGTAATTTTTCTATCAGTGGACAGTTTTAAGATTTCTACTTTAAGATTATCTAAAGAGTCTTGGTAGGCCTTTTTGTTGGAAGAGTCCTCATCGAAGGACTTGCTATAGTCGAGGAGTTTTTCTGTGGCAGCTTTTAAGTCGTCTATATCTATAGGCTTCAGCATGTAATGAAGAGCTTTAGCGTTTAACGCTTTTATAGCATAGTCTTTAAATGCCGTTACGAATACTACTTGGAAGTTTTTTTCTGGAAGCGAAGCGAGCAGGTCGAACCCTTCAGAGCCACTAGGCATTCTAATATCTAAGAACACGACATCTGGGTTTAATTTGTTGATTGTCTGTGTTCCTGTGGAAACGCCATCAGCTTGACCTACGACCTCTATTTCTGGAGCGAACTCAGAAATTAGCATGCTAAGATTTTCTCTAGCATGGTGCTCATCATCTATAATTACAGCTCTAAGTCTATCCAAAATGTAAGATTATTCTCATGTCTTTTATGGCAATATACTGACAACCAGATCATAAAATGTAACGAATTTCACTTGTGGGTGTAAAATTAATCAAACTGCATTTAAAACTAGAAACCATGTTAAGAATTATGAATCCCCTAAACGTTATAGTGAGCGCTGAGAATTACATTCCAGTAGATTATGCAAACACTGGTGAAACACCCATATTTGACATTTGTGACAATGACGGAAATTTGTTGGAAAGCGGTGTGCTAGATTCTTATGAAACGAATATCTATATCGAGTGTTTAGAGATTGGGCAGTATTATATCTTCGTCCTTGACGAACCTCATATGATTTCTCAAAAGTTCGCAGTATAGGGGCTTAACTTCCTTATCCTTCTACTTCCTTCCTTCTGTTTTATGCAGTAGAATTGATAAATAGGTCAGTGGTCAATCTACTTATTTTTCATGTAAATTATACTTTTTTATAGTTATTCGACATTTCTAAAGGGTATCATATCCTTGGGTTAGCTATTTTCGCTTAAAATCAACCCTATGAATAGTTTATGGAAATACCTTTGCATTGCTACGCTATTAATAGCCTGCAATCAAAATCAAGAATCAATAACAGCAGATAAAAAAATGGAAGAAATTACACCTCCCTTAGCCAAGAAAATCCCTAAAGAGCTTACTGCACACGGTGATGTTCGCGTAGACGATTATTTTTGGATGAGGCTTTCTGATGAACAAAAGAACGCAGAGAAATCTGATGAACAAACACAAGATGTTTTAGACTACCTAAATGCCGAAAACTCTTATAAAGAGTCGGTAATGAAGGATACAGAAAACCTCCAAGATAAACTCTTCACGGAAATGAAGGGAAGAATTAAGGAACAAGATGAGTCTGTACCCTATAAGAGTAATGGGTATCATTACTATGTGAGAACTGAAGAAGGAGCGGAATATGCTATTTATTGCAGAAAGGAAGGAACGCTAGAATCTACAGAAGAAATCATGTTGGATGGGCCTAAACTAGCCGAAGGTCATGATTATTACTCTATAGCTGGAAGGTCGGTAAGTCCAAGTAATGAAGTGGTGGCTTATGGAGAGGATACCGTATCAAGAAGGGTCTATACGGTGCATTTTAAAAATCTAAAAACAGGCGATTATCTGTCTGATAAGCTAGAAGGAACTACAGGCGGTGTTACATGGGCTAATGACAATAAAACTGTGTTTTACACTAAGAAAGATGAGGTTACCCTGCGTAGCAATAGAATCTACAAACACAAAATAGGTACTCCTCAGTCTGAGGATGCGTTGGTTTATGAGGAAAAGGATGAAACCTTCGGAACCTTCGTCTACAAAACAAAATCAAGAGCTTATATCATTATCGGGTCGTATAGCACACTTTCTAACGAGTATACGTTCGTAGATGCGAACACGCCAGATGCTGAGTTTACTATGATTCAGCCTAGAACTGAAAAACTCGAGTACAGCGTGGCTCATTATAAAGAGCATTTCTATATTCTCACGAACCATGAGGCTAAGAACTTCAGGTTAATGAAGGCTGAGGTAGCTAACTGTGGACTCGAAAGCTGGGAAGAAGTAATTCCTCACCGTGAAAATGTGATGCTAGAGGGCGTAGAGCTTTTTAGTAATTTCTTAGTGCTGGATGAGCGCGAAAACGGGCTTACAAACCTACGAATCAAACCATGGGAAGGTGATGCAGAGTATTACTTGCCGTTTAAAGATGCTGCATATTCTGCGGGTACTGGAGCGAATCTTGATTTCGATACAGACTGGCTGAGATATGGGTATACGTCTATGACTACTCCATCTTCTACATTGGAGTGGAACATGAAGACGAAAGAACAAAAACTATTAAAACAAAGTGAGGTAGTAGGTGGCCATAATCCTGAGGATTATGAATCTAAAAGAGTATATGCTACAGCTAAAGACGGAACCAAAGTTCCTATGTCTATGGTTTACAAGAAAGGAATAGAGCTAAACGGAGAAAACCCGACATTACTTTATGCTTACGGGTCCTATGGAGCGAACATAGATCCTGGATTTAGTTCGTTAAGATTAACGCTTTTGAATAGGGGATTCGTGTTTGCCATAGCGCACATTAGAGGAGGGCAAGTACTCGGAAGAGACTGGTATGAGAACGGTAAAATGCTTAAGAAGATTAACACGTTTACTGATTATATAGATTGTGCTAAGTTCCTTATGGATGAAAAGTACACCAATCCTGAGCATTTATACGCTCAAGGGGGAAGCGCAGGAGGATTGTTGATGGGTGCAGTAATAAATATGCAGCCTGATTATTTTAATGGTGTACTAGCAGCTGTTCCATTCGTAGATGTCGTTTCTACGATGTTAGATGAAACGATTCCTCTTACTACTGGTGAGTTTGATGAATGGGGAAATCCTAAAGTAGAAGAGTATTACCATTACATGAAGAGCTATTCTCCTTATGATAATGTGAAGAAACAAGCGTATCCTAATATGTTAATCACTACTGGGTATTGGGATAGTCAAGTACAGTATTGGGAGCCTGCTAAATGGCTAGCCAAACTAAGAGAGTATAAAACAGACGAAAATATTCTGATTATGGACTGCAACATGGAAACAGGACATGGCGGTGCTTCAGGGAGATTCGCAGCTTTAAAAGAATATGCTCTGGAATATGCTTTCCTCTTAAAGTTAGAAGGAATCACGGAATAAGAGTATACAAGATTAAAAAGAGAAAAGACCTCAGCTGTGCTGGGGTCTTTTTTTTTGGTTTTTACTCTACGAGTTCCATCGCTTTTTCTGCGTAGAAGCTGTCTGCGTTCTTTAGGTATAATGCTTCCTTTAGGGCATCTTCGTCTCTCCCTAAGTTTAAGTAACACTTGATTTCTAGAAAGCGAGCATCATGATCAAAGGTTTGAATCACGTGGATTTCTGCCATCTGAAGATACGTTAACGCTTGTTCATGCTTTCCTTCTAAGTAGTAGGTGTACCCTAGGTAGAATGAAGAACTCAGGTCTTTAGGGGTGTTTTCTAAAAGACGCTTAAACCTCATTTTAGCTTTGGCGTAGTCTTTACTAATTATCCAGTCTATTCCTTCATTTATACTAACCCTATAAATAGAGTCTGCAGGAACCCAACCTGGATACTTCGGGTTAATTACTATGGTTTCCTTGAATGCAGGAGTCCCTTCTATAATAGGATGTAACAGGGATTCGTCTATTCCTATTCCCTGGTCTACTAGCTTGTAATTTCGGTAATGTCTTATTCGAGCGGATTGAGTCTTTAAAGTTGCTTTTTCTGATATTTGAAACAGTTTACCTTTCTTTTTCTCAAGAGGGTTTAGTGTGAATATTTCATGTTCTGTTTCTATGGAAAATAGGATAGGGTCACTTTCTTGAGCACCTATTTTGTTGGCCTCTGGAGTTTCAGGTATATTTATAATTTGAAGGGTTTTTCCTGCTTTTTCCTGCTTTTCATTAAGCTCCTCTTCTACATAGCTGGCTTTTTTATCTTCAGCGGTTGGGGTAAGTGTCGTCTGTTCTTGTGTGGTCTCGGCGAAGTTATTTTCAGAAGAAATTCCCTCTTCATTAGAAAAGTGCATGAATGCCCACACTCCTAATATGCCTAAGGATACAGAAGAAAAAGTAAGGAGTAGTGGTGTGTTTAAAGTACTAGAAGCATATTTATGGCTTATAGCTGCGGCTGAAGCTACCGTACCATACGTTTTTATGCCGTCTGCTGCATCTGAGCTAAAATCACTTGAGTTTAGCTTGGCCTCTACAGCCCTGGCTTTAGAGTTACTCAGATTTCCGTCTAGGTAATCTTTTAGCTCTTTGGCAGAAACCTCTTTATGCGCTCCTAGTAGCTCGTTCTTCAGTTCTGAATTCTGCATGATGAATTAATTGATTCTTTAAATTTCTTTTGCCGTTCTGTATGTATGACTTTACTTCTTTTTCGGAGTAGGGAGTAGAGCTGGTAATTTCTCTGTAGCTCATTTTTTTAAGGTAAAAGAGCTTCATACATTCTTTTTGGGCTGGCTTTAAGTTCTCTAGTTCTTTGAGTAGTGTTTCTATCTTGGTTTCTAGAAGAATCTTCTCATCTATATGCGAGTCTTCTTCCTCTAAGTTGTTTTCTGTCAAAGGAACTAATTCTATTCTCTTATTCCTCCTAAGCTCCATCAGGCACTCATTTTTAGTGAGTTGATGAAGCCAAGAGGAAAAATTAGTCACTTCATGAGTTTTTAGTTTTTTCTGAATTACGGTGTAAACGTTTTGTGTAAGGTCTTTAGCCTCTGGCTCACTCTTCAGGTATTTTAAACTTACACCGAACACTAAATGGGCATATCTAGAGAAGAGTTCGGCTGTAAATTTTTGGGCGTTTTCTTTCTGGTAGGCTTTTATAAGCTCGATATCGGAGAGTTTTGATATGTGGGTTTTAAAGAGCTTCATTTGGGGTTAAGCGCTGCAATGTTGAAAGGTACAAAAAGACCTGTTATTTTCATTGCAACGCTGCTAGCCTGCAAGGATAGGTTTAAAGCTATTTTCGTGGAGATGCGTTATAGAAATCCATATAACTCTTAGTTTCTATTACCACTACGCCTCCAGTAGTATCTCCGTATTTAGCCGGTAAGCCGCCTGTATATATGGAGATGCTTCCTATAGCTGAGCTTGGTATTCGGGCGGCATTGGCTCCCATCTTCACACCATCAATGTTATACTGAACTGCTCCTGTTCTAGAACCTCGGAAGTATAACTCCCCGTCTGTCCCCTTTTTCACGTCACTCTTCATGGAGCCTATCATATCTACAAGGGAAGTTCTACGCGAGTTTGATTTTATATCTGATGCTCTCATAGTCACCCTACTCGTTTCTTCTGGGTCTATTAACGGGTCTGTATAGGTGAAAATAATTACTTCAGGAATATCGGTAGCGCTGCGGGTCATTTGAACTTTTTTGAGCATGTTGATCTTGTCGGGGTCCACGTTAATGTCTGTTAGGCGGTGTGTGTCATAACCCATAAAGCTAAAGTTCAAGGTGTAAATCCCGGGGTTCAGCGGTTTCAGTTTGTACCTCCCATCTAGGTTTGTAGTGGCCATTATTTCACCTGAGGACGATTGTGTGTATACATTCAGACCGGGTAACGGTTCTCCATGTTCATCGATAACTTTTCCATGAATTTCTCCGAAGTTTTGTCCTGTTGCGATTATGTTCAGGAACATTACGCTTGCTAATATTATTAAATGTTTCATGCTTTTCTTTTTTAGTTTAGTATTGAAATCCTCCGGAGTTATTAGTTAGATGAGGAGAACATAGAAATTCCACAAAATCCCTTAAAGTTTTTTTATCTTCGGCCGATGATTTTAAGGAACCTAATAAATAGAATCACTCTGGTAGCAGCAGTCATGCTTATAAGCGGAGTTGTTTATTCTCAACAAACTGAAAGCGACATTTTGCCTTCTTATATGACTGAGCTCGAAAAAAGACAATTAGAGCAGGGGGAGTTCACACTCAACTCTTCTAGAGGAATAGAAACTCCTCCGCCTTTCGATAACCTTAGGAATATGGCTGAGTGGGAAGAGATTCAGGCGCTAACTGTAGCTTGGACGTCTTTTCCTTCTATTCTAAAACAAATAATAGTAGCGGCCAAAGAGGAATGTGAAGTGATTATTCTTTCAGAAAATATCAACCAAACCGAGTCGTACTTAAACTCTAGCCAAGATGGATTAGACCCAATTGCTAATTTTGATAACGTAACTATTTTGGAAGCGGAGTTCAATTCTATTTGGATGAGAGATTATGCCGCTAACATAGTTTATGGAAATGAAGTAGATGACCTCGTTATGGTGGACTGGATTTATAACAGGGTTAATAGACCAGAAGATGATGCTTCTCCAGCATACATAGCGGATTATTTAGGATTAGATTTATACTGTATTACTGATTCTCCCTCTGATTTAGTGAATACTGGAGGAAACTACATGAGTGATGGTTTTGGAAATGCGTTTGCCTCTGAGCTGATACTCGATGAAAATGCACCCTTTAATGTTTATGGTGTGAGCCCTAAAGATTTGGAGGAAATAGAGGAGATTTTAAACGAGTGGATAGGTGTAGAGAATTACAACCTTATGCCGATTCTTCCTTTCGATTTAATTAGTCACATAGACATGCACATGAAACTGCTCGATGAAGAAACACTTCTAATAGGAGACTTCGGTGATGAGTCTGATGGGCCTCAAATTCAAGCCAACATAGAATATATTCTGTCCAATACGACTACTAAATGGGGCACACCTTGGAAGATAGTTTGGATTCCTATGGTTCCTTCGGCATTTGGGGGTTTTCCTGATGGAGATTTCGCAGAGCCTTATTACAGAACATTTACCAACAGCATTTTTATCAATAAAACCATATTAGTTCCTACGTATAGAGAAGAGTTTGATTCCATAGCTAGAAGAATTTATGCTGAAGAGCTACCGGGGTATACTGTAATATCTATAGACTGCGATGACCAGCCAGACCCTATTATCTCTGCTGCTGGAGCACTCCACTGTATCACACATTCTGTAGGAGTAGAAGATCCGCTCCTGATTTCTCATAACCCGCTGGAGGATACATTTAATACTACAGAGGATTACCGAATAGAGGCATACATGAATCACAGGTCTGGAATCAGCGAAGGCAGCATGTTTTGGAGAGTAGCTGGAGAAGTGGATTATGCTGAAGTAGCATTGGCCACCATCGGAGGAAACGACTGGGAAGCATTTATTCCAGCTCATCTAGCCGGAACCGTTATAGAGTATTATATTCATGGGGAAGCTACCTCTGGAAAACAGCAGAATAGACCTATGCCAGCGCCAGAAGGTTACTGGACCTTTAGGGTACTGGGCGAGGTGAGCATAAATGAGAACACAGCAGTAGAAATTCTGCCTATTTATCCTAATCCAGCCAAGGCTATTACGGTAATTCCCGTTTCGTTATCCAACGCTTCTAAAGGCAGAGTATTTATAACAGATGCTCAAGGAAAAGAGGTGCTAGAGGTGTTTAGCGGAGATGTAAAAGCAGGAGAAACCAAGTTTTTCTTCGATGCTGGCCAGTTAACTGCAGGTATTTACCATATTCACATAGCGAGTGAATTAGAGTCTACGAGTCAGAAACTGGTGGTTCAGTAAGCGTATTTTAGTGCTCTTAAATGATGAGCACACAGATGGTAAAAAAACTGGTTTTTTTCAGCGTTGCACTACTGGCTTTGGCCGGCTGCCGCTACACTCCTTTTCTAAAATATTACAACTTAGATAAAGACACGGACTTGCCTAAGTTCAATAAGTACAGCCACCTTTCTGGTGGGAATAACGGCATGCGTTCAGCGTATGATGTAACTCAGTATAACTGGGACGTGGCAGTTTTTCCTGAGAAAAAAGAAATCTCAGGCAGCATGGAGATTTGGATGGATATAGTTCAAAATCAAGACACACTGCTCTTCGATTTAAGCAATCATCTGAAACTAGATTCTGTAAAATGCAGGGAACAGGTCATATATAAAAGAAAGAGAGATTTAGTTTACATCATATTTCCCAAAGAACAGGAGGCTGGTGAATCCATAGAAATTACATTTTACTACCACGGAAAACCACCTAATATATTGGGAGAAGGACCTATCGTGTGGAAAGAAGATAGCTATGGAACCCCATGGTTCTCTACCCAAACAGAGGGCTTAGGAGTAGGGTCTTTATTTCCGTGTAAAGATTTACTGATAGACGAACCAGAAAAATGCAGCATCCGTTTAGATGTGCCTGAAGGGCTGAAGGCTGCGTGCAATGGAGTATTACAACGCACTGAAACCAATAAAGGAAGAACAGTAACCGAGTGGCTGGTTTCCAATTCTATCAATGTCTATAACATCTCGTTTAACGCAGGAGACTTCGTGAAATTTCAGCTTCCTTATACGGATATCAATGGAGTAACACACGAGTTAGAATTTCATGTGCTTAGAGAAAATGAAGAAGCCGCTAGAAAATTTTATGCCCAGACTCCTAAAGTAATGCGTGCTTCTGAAGAACTTTTTGGGGAGTATCCGTGGTGGAATGACGGATTGAAATTCGTGGAGTCTACGTTCAGCGCTATGGAGCACCAGGGATGCATAGCCATGGGCAGCGATTATGAAATAGACTGGGAAGAACTGAACACCACTCTGGTGCACGAAATAGCCCACGAATGGTGGGGAAATAGTATTACGGCCACTGATTATTCTGATATATGGCTTCATGAAGGATTGGCTACTTATGGAGAAAGCTTGGTAGCAGAAAAGCTGTATGGATATGATAATTATTTAAAATACTGCCGTAACCAGCAGTATTGGGGAATCTATAACAAACGACCAATACAGAAAGTGCCTAATGTTCGCTACACCAGCTGGGCCGCCCATGCAGACGGAGATATTTATAATAAAGGAGCTATGCTTATGCACACCCTTCGAACTCAAATGGATAATGACGAGTTATTTCTGCGTATTCTTAAGGATATGCAGGTGGAGTTTAGAGATACTACTATTTCTTCTGCAGAGTTTGAGGCTTACTTCATAGAAAAATGTGGATGCAATTTACAAGCTATTTTTGACAGAATGCTTCGTGTAGCTGAAGCTCCAGAACTTGCGTGCAGCTTGTTTATTAGTGAAGATAAAAGCACTGCAGAATTAAAATACAGGTGGGCTGAAGGAACTCCAGCCGACTATCCTATGAAAATTAAATTTATAGCGGGAGAGGAAGAATTCTTCATAGAACCTAAAAGTGATGCCCAGTCTATTGTTGTTCCTGTAAATGTAGAATACAAAATACAGCCATGGTTAAGCGGCTATTTCACCACGGTGCCTTTTGAGGGGAAGAAGTGAGTTTAATTATTAGTCTTGAGCCTAAGTTGAGCGTATTTTTTGAAAGTAAAGAGCTTATGAACTTAAGCTTCTACTTAAGAAATTACTTTTTCTTATTGCGGTAAAACTTCTTTCCGCCTCCGCCACCTCCACCGTATCCTCTTTTCTCTCCTTTGGCATTCGGATTCCAGGCTGGTGCTGGACCGAACTGTTCAGGAACAGGAACTTTAAACACATCTGTATCTATGAGTTCTTCTATTCGCTTAAACCGAAACATGTCTGAAGGACTAATCATCGTAAGCGCTATACCGGTAGTATCCGCTCTGGCAGTTCTTCCTACTCTGTGTACGTAATCTGACGCGTCATTAGGGACGTCATAATTAATGACTAGGTTAATGTCTTTTATATCTATTCCTCTGGCCAGAACATCTGTGGCTACTACCACTCTCGTTTGTCTACTTCTAAACCTCCTAAGGGCCTCTTCACGGTCTTTCTGTATTAAGTCTGAAGAAACACCTCTTACTTCATAGCCATTCCCTTTTAGGGCTTTAACTATGGTGTTTACTTTTTTCTTAGTACTCGTGAATATGATAATACTCGTACATTCAGGTTTGTCTTGAATAAGAGATTTTATCACAGCATCCTTTTGGTCATCGAACACGCAGTATGCAGCCTGTAGAACTCCTTCTGCTGGTTTAGATAATGCAATGTTTATTTCCAATGGATCTACCATAGTCTTTTTTACCAGCTGTCTAATTTTAGGCGGCATGGTAGCACTAAACATGAGATTCTGTCTTTTGGCTGGTAGGTAAGAAATGATTTTAGCGATATCTTCATGGAAACCCATGTCTAACATTCTATCTGCTTCATCTAAAATGAAGTGTTTAAGGTTAGATAAATCTACATATCCCATAGATAAATGGGAAAGCAACTTGCCGGGTGTAGCTACGATAATATCTGCTCCTGAGGTAAGTGCGTTTTTTTGTTTGTCCCAGTCTGAGCCTTCTCCTCCTCCGTAAACGGGGAAAGAGTCTGCTCCAGCAAAGTAGGAAAAACCTTGGATTTCTTTGTCTATTTGCAACGCGAGCTCTCTAGTAGGACAAACAACTAAGGTGTTTATGCCGTTACTGCCTTTTTCGCATATTTTATTAAGTACAGGAAGAATAAAAGCAGCTGTTTTACCAGTTCCTGTTTGCGCACAAGCGATGAGGTCTTTGTCGTCTAAGATTAGCGGGATAGCCTGTTCTTGAATGGGGGTAGCGTTTTCGAATCCCATATATCCTATGGCTTCTAAAATGCTGTCGTTTAAACCGAGTTCTGAAAATTTCACGTGGTGAATTTACGCAAATCAAAGGAGGTTAACTCTCCACATGAAATAACTAATTAAACTTTATTCTGTAAAAGAAAAATTAGTGTCTGCAGTGATATAAATCTCGAAATTTGATGAGCTAACTGAACCGATAGAAACAGAAGGTATATCCATCCACCCTAGCTTTATTTTTTCGGTAGTAATGCCGTAACTTAAAATTATCTCTTCTACTCTTTCACCGAACGACTCCATTTCTTCTGGAGTTAATTTATCGGATTTTATGAGCTTGATGGTAACGTATGACTCACCATCATAAGATGATAGTAGGGCCGCTAATTTCGATTTATAATTGTTTGGGCTATTAGCATAGTTGTCTTTTAAGCAAAGGATCGTTTTGTTATTAAAGTTTTCTGGCTCAGGAAAAGTAGGAGCTCTAAATCCGTTACCGTCTCTATCTAGCGTGATTACGTTGTCTTTTCCTCTTACATAATTAGTTGGCTCGCTGTCGTTTTCCGCCAAGAAATTGTTAGATTCTGCATTTTCGTATGTCCAGACTTTCTGATCAATCTTAATTTTGTTTTCTTTTTCGGTTCCTGTTGTGTTTACATGTGACAGAAAATCTTGTGCTTTTATTCCTTCTAATCCGTTCAAGTGAATATTCAATGGTCCCGTCTTATCATCAGTTCCGTTGATGAGTATTTCTCTACTTTCTCCCATGTGCCTCCAAGTGATTTTATACCTAGAGTCAGTACCGTCTAATTCTAAAAACGCGGTTTCCGCTTTTTCGTAGAAATGTTCTTCTCCTGTTTCTAGGTTTAATACACAAATAGGACTTACGCTTTTGTTTTCTATCAATTTAGAAGGTATAGTAAAGAATTTATGGGTCTCTTGGAAATTCACGTAATAAGCATCGCCAGATCCTTTTCCACTTATTCTGTCTGAGATGAATAGTGCTTCCCCTTGATTAATGAAGAGAAGACCGAAGTCATTAGCTCTGGAGTTGACAGGAGCACCTAAGTTCTCAGGGTGGGCCCAAAACTCTTCAAATGGATATGTTTTGAAGATATCTAACCCACCTAAACCTGCATGCCCTTCTGTAGCGAAATATAGAATTTGGCCATCAGTGATGTAAGGGAATACTTCATTTGACTCTGTGTTTACTTCGGGGCCTAAATTCTCAGGCTTAGTCCATTCTCTTCCTCGCTTTTTAGAAACATAAATATCCTTACCTCCAAAACCACCGGGTTGGTCAGAGGTGAAGTATAGCTCTTTTCCGTTTGGAGAAATAGTAGGGTGTCCTAGTGAGTATTCTTCAGAATTAAATTCGAAAGGAATAGGTTCTTGCCATTTTCCATCTTCTTTTTGAGAGGATAAAATCTCAAACCGAGCGCCTTTGCCTTTAGTCCCTTGCTTTTGGCCTGCGTTTCTCGTAAAATATAGCGTAGAAGTGTCCTCATGATAAGAACTAGACCCATCATGAAGGTTAGCGTTTAATACAGAAGGAAGAAATTTAGGATTTTCTAGCTCTTTCTCTGAGGTTAATGAGGCGCTCATCATATCCAAGAAAACGTCGGGAGACTCCATGTAATCCACCGAACTATTATTCTCACTTCTGCTAAAAATAACCCCATCTTCATAGTTAGTAAAGCCCATAATATTCTCCTCGTCATTGATGTCTAATCCGAAAAAAAGGGGATTCTTTTTATTTCGAGCTAGCTTTTTATAGTGATAGGAGTTTACCGAATGATTTCGAGCCCTCAAGTCTAGCGGGTATATGTCTCTATACTTTTCAACCCATACTGAAGCTTCATCATAATCACCTGCTCTTTTCAAGCTCTGTGAATATTCCAGAATATCAAGCGGAAGTGGGTTTGGTTGTTCCACTAACATTCTAAAGTATTTTGTAGATTCTGCGGTCTGTTGTAGGTAAGATAAAGATTGCGCGATTCCTCTTATTATTTGGGCGGATGAGTCGGTCACCAGAGCTTTCTGGTATAACTTCAAGGCTTTTTTGAACTCATACCCATTAAAAGCTTTGTCTGCTCTGTTTAGAGTTCTACTTGCGCTCTGAGAATCCCCAGGAACAGCAGCAAAAAGGAGGGTAGCGATTATTAGCGCATGTTTGAAAAAATTCATGGGAAGTGACTTTAGTTTGTCTGGTAAAGATAGAGATAGTAATCGCAAGAGCATGGAAGGCAAGGGACTATAAGTTCGTACGAATTATCCTACACTACATACTTTTTCGAGTCGTTGATGGTTTATCTATCTTTGTATACAAAAAAATAAAATGGCTAAGAAAGTGCTCCTAGGGTTAAAATTACCTACAGATCCACGTTGGGCAGATATTGCTACGCAGAACATAGAAGACATTCTAATGGATCATGCGTGGTGCGAGCAAAAGGCGGCCTCAAACGCCATAACTATTATAGTTAAGTTTCCTGAGTTTGGTGAATTGGTGGATGAAATGATTCAAATTTCTATGGAAGAACTGAGTCATTTTAAAATGGTGGTAGAACTACTAAAGAAGAGAGGCCTCGGCTTAGATCAAAAAAGGAAAGATCCTTATGTAAATGACCTAAGGGACTTTGTAAAGAAGGGAGGGACTAGGGTAGACCAACTTTTAGAATATCTGTTAGTAGGTGCCATGATAGAGGCACGAAGCTGTGAACGTTTTAAACTGTTATCTGAGAAGTTAGAGGACCCCGAATTAGTGCGTTTTTACAATGATTTAATGATTTCTGAAGCAGGCCATTACACTTCTTTTTTAACTCATGCTAGAAAAATAGCTGGAGTAGAAGTGGCTAATAAGCGCTGGGAGGAGTATTTGGACTACGAAGCTACTTTGATGAAAAAATATGGCTCTGAAGAATCTATTCATGGATAGTGAGATGTTTTCTTGAGCTTTTTATTGTCAGAAAAACATACCTTACACACTGAATAATTATAACCATGGATAAAAGAAAATTTCTAAAAATATCTGGAGCTGCTGCTGCTGGAATAATGGTTTCACCATTAATGTCATGTGGAGACTCTTCGAGTGATGGGGGTGAGGTGATTAAAGGTGATTCTGCAGCCGTTCCTTCAATTATAACCGAGTTCAAGCAGGCTACATTAGGGTTTGATTATGCGGCTCTAGAGCCACATATAGATGCTCAAACGATGGAAATCCACTTCTCTAAACACCATGCGGGTTATGTAAGAAAGTTAAATAAAGCGCTTATGGAGTCACCAGAATTTGAGGCAAATAGCATAGAAAATGTGTTAGCTCAGGTCAAAGCTGATCAGACAGGGATAAGAAATAATGCGGGAGGCCATTATAATCATTCTCTTTTCTGGGAATGCCTAACACCTGGAGGAAGTAAGACGCCAAACGGTAAATTAGCAGAAGCCATAAGTTCAGGTTTCGGTAGTCAAGAGAAATTCGAAGAAGCATTTTTTAAGGCTGCCAAAACGAGATTCGGTTCTGGGTGGGCTTGGTTAACAGCTGATAAGGAGGGTAAGTTAGCAATTAGCGCTACTCCTAATCAGGATAATCCATTGATGAAGAATATCGTAAAAGAGGGAGGAACTCCTATCTTAGGAATAGATGTTTGGGAACATGCTTACTATTTAAAGTATCAAAACATGAGGGGAGATTATATCAATGCTTTCATGGATATTGTGAATTGGGATACTGTAGCAGCTAAATATGCGTTAGTCTAAGCGCTTACGTTTAGTCCCCATAGTATAGCTGTTATTCCTACTGCTAAACAGTAAAAAGCAAACCAGGACAACTTACTTTTCTTTACTAGTGCTATCATCCATACACAGGCGATTATTCCTGTAATGAAAGAAGCCACAAATCCTATAGCGAGTGGTGCTGCTAACTCTGAGGAAAACGTAAATTTCCCGTCTAACAAATCCTTAGCTATTTTCCCTAGGATTAACGGAACGACCATTAAGAATGAAAAACGAGCGGCTTTAGTTCTATCTATTCCTAGAAGTACTGAGGTAGAAATAGTAGCGCCAGATCTAGATATTCCTGGAAGAATAGCTACAGCCTGAGCTAGCCCTATTATGAGTGCTGCTTTTACCGTCACCTCTTTGTTGGTGTTTTTAGCGGTGTCTGCTAGAAACAGAAGTCCGCATGTCACGAGTAACATGCTTCCTACTAGAAGTAAATTTCCCTCGAAGAGAGATTCTAGAAAGTCATCAAAAAATACTCCTACAAATGCAGCGGGAATCATGGAAATGATAATCGCTAGAGAAAAAGTAATGTGCTTTTTGTTTTTTGAAATTAGACCTTGCAGTATTTCTAGAATATCTTTCCTGAAAACCACTAAGGTGCTAAGTGCTGTGGCGGCATGAAGAACTACGCTTAACAGGGCTTCCTTGTCCTTTAAATCGTCTGCTCCTAGAATTTTCTGAGCAAGTTCTATATGCCCACTGCTGCTCACTGGTAAAAATTCGGTTAATCCCTGAACGATACCTAAAATAAGTGCCTCTAAAAAATCCATGTGTTGTAGAACGATGCGCCCAAATCAATGCGGTAACATAAATGAGCTTGTAAGGTGCGGCCTTATATCTCTTTATTAGGCTTTTTCATGATCGCATAAATGACTAAAAAATAACCACCTAGAATAATTATAGGGGCGACATATAATCTTCTCACACTAAAAATTTCTTCACTAAACTCATTCGGGTTATCACTTCCTCCTCCAGCAAGAAGAGCGAAACCAACCACAATAACGGCTAGTGAAATAAGCAATAAAACGTAATTCTGCTTACTGAACACAAAATCTGTAGGAGTATTTTCTTTTTTTGCCATGTTGCTAATGTAATCTACCGTAATCTAATCTAATATATTTTCTAACGGCAAATTTAGTAGAAAAGAAAGAGATCACTATGCCGGCACCCACTATCCCTAGAAATAAACTGCCAAATGCAGTTAAAAACTGCTGGTCAAGCACTCCAGTGAGCTCTTTTAAAGAGTCTCTAAAGAAGTAAAGAATGGAGATGATCATGAAGAAAGCTGTTAAGCCAGCGAGTATCCCTCTCCAGATACTCTGCACAAGAAACGGTTTTTGGATAAATCCAGATGTGGCGCCCACAAGTTGCATACTGCGAATTATAAATCTCTTAGAGAAAATCGCCAATCGAATAGTATTGTTTATCAGAGCCACAGCTATTAGAAGCAGAATACCGCTAAAGATAAGCAGAAACAAACTTATTTTCTTAAAATTTGCTTGCATTTCAGCGACCATATTGGGGTGCCATATAACTTGTCTCACCGCTGGGTTTTTCTCTATCTCAGCACAAAGAATTTTTAAGCTATCGGTCTCGGTGTATGCTGGCTTTACTTTTAAATCTACAGAAGCAGGTAAAGGGTTTTGCCCCATAAAATCTAGAAACTCCTCTTTTAGCTCGCGTTGCAATTCTTCCGCTGCCTCCTCTCTAGTGATGCTTTTAGTGCTTCTTGTGTAGGGTTTCTGATCTAACCAAGTTTTAAAAGACTGTGTTTCTGCCTCGTTTACATGCTTTCGTAAGGTGATTAGGATAGGGATATCTTTCTTTAACTTATCGGCAGCTTGGTTCCCTATTAAAAGGAAAAGTCCCATTAACCCCAGCATAAAAAGAACTAATGTGATTCCGAAGAACACAGAAGTCCCTGAGGTGAGATTACTTTTAGATTTTCTTTTTTTCTTTACCATTCTTAATAAACGCTAAACTTAGAAAGATTCTTTCATAGGAATAAGAAAGAGCGAGAAGGCTTTGAAAAGAGACTTGTTAAGAAACCTTAGTAACAAGCCCCTTAAAATGAATAGACTCTCCAGCCAGAGGGTGATTAAAGTTCACTAATACCGTATTCACTTTATTCTCTTCTATCATTCCTTCAAAGACATTTTCGTCATCGTCTGTCATTTCGATCCACTCACCTTCTTGAAGAAAATCTTCATCTAATTCACCTTCTACCAGAAAACTGTCTTTAGTATATTCCACTACGAGCTCATCTTGGATTTCACCATAAGCCTGCTCAGGTGTTAGGGTAAAACTGAATTCTTCAGAACCCTTCTTGCCTGCTAACTCCTCTTCGAATGCGTCTAACATTTCACCTTTTCCGAAAGAAAAAGACATAGGCTCTTCTTTCGTAGTTTCTTCTATTAATTCGCCTTCAGCGTTATCGTAAGTGAGCTTATATAAGAGAGTCACTTCACTTCCTGTTTTGATAGTCATTCTTTTGTGTTTATTGGTGTTATAGATTTTATTATTGCTTCAAGTTCACGAATCATTTCACGCTTGTAATTCCCAGGAGCATAAACTCTAGCGTCGGCATGAATTATTCTTCTGTTATCGTAATCGAGTTGGATGTATTGGATAGATGGTCCACCCTGAAAGGCGCCCTCCTTAGTCCATAAACTTCTGATTTCCATTTTATAATCATTCCCGCCAGAGATGATTCTTACGGTAGGATCATGCTTTTCTTGATGTCTGATGAACGTATTATTGGAATCATCGAAAGTAATGGCTCTCAGAACTTCATTTTTTTTAATTAGAATGTTTTCTAGAGCAAGCATCTCTTCTGATTCGTACTCATAGGTGCTTATTACGATGTCTCTTACGGTGTATTTTTCCAAGTCATCCTGTCTTACAGAACTCACTTTGTTTACCCAAAGAACATTTCCAGAATCTATCAGAACCTTGTATGAAGAAGGAACGATCATAGTGTACCCTTTTTTTCTTTCTATAGTTTCTAACACGGAAGAATCTTGTCTGAAAGAAAGCAGTTTCTGTTTTCTTTCCATTTCTTCATCGTTCACCCTGTTTATAATGTCCTTATACCTGTTAGAGAGCAAGTTCAACATGTCCTCCTTAGTTTTAGCCTTTGCATAAACCACTATCTGGTCCAGAGCATACTCAGATTTACTCGTAGTGATCGTGGGTTTTTGGTTGTTAAGCTTATCTCCTATGTCTATATGGAGTACGTTTCTAAATCTTTTGGCTGAGCCTTTGAAGTTTTCAGGGGTGCTGAACTCTAGGTCAAACTGGCCTTGGGCGGGCATGATAGCGGGGACATAATCGGTGAAAAGTATTTTTATTGAATCCCCGAAATCTCCTTCCCATAAATCTCTGTCAATTACTACTAGTACATCCCCAAAATCGCCGAGGTAGGCTTTCAACCCTCCTCGGTTTTCGTAATCACCGCATGCAGATAGTCCAAGAACAACAAGAAGAAGAATGGTTAATGCTCTCATAAATAGTTAGATTTTTTTAATTCTTAAGGTAAAGCCCATTTTTAGATTTTTAGGGTTAATGCCTTGGTTTAATCTTTTAATATCTTCGGTGCTTATGCCGGAGTAAAGCTTAGCTATATCCCATAGCGTATCTCCTTTTCTCACCGTATAGAGTGTGTAACCTCCTGTGTTATTCGTAGTGCTGGTTCTTGAGTCTACAGGTTTTTCTAATTGGTGAGAAGAGGTATATAACGCTAGTTTTTGTCCTGCTTTTATTCTAGTGCCTGACATGTTATTCCATCTTTTTAATTGTGAAACCGTCACTCCATTTCTTTCAGCTATAGTTCCCAAGACATCTCCACTCCTCACTGTGTAGTAGGTTTTTGTTTTTCCTTTTTCTGCGTAGTTGGTGTTTCTAGCGGGTGGATTTATGTAAGGGTGCTTTTGAGCTGGTTTATGATTTCTGAATTCTTTTTCCCGCTCAGTAAATTCCAGGATGTTTTTGGCCGGAAGAACTAACACGTTTCCCTCGCCAGAAGCAGGAATTAGCTTGAGCTTGTATTGAGGATTTAATGTGGTAAGCGTTTTCGTTGAAATAGAAGTTTTTTCAGTTATTTGATCAAACCTGAGCTCCTTATTGACCAGCACTGTGTCTACCTGCCAAAAAGTTAAGTCTAATTCCGTAGGATATACTCCGTGGTCATCTCCAAATTCCATTAAGTAACACATAGCCATAAATCGGGGGACATATTTTTGAGTTTCTCTAGGCAAGAACGGACGTATTTCCCAAAAGTTCTTACTTCCTCCTGCCTTTCTAATAGCTTTATTTACATTTCCAGGGCCACAATTGTAGGCCGCTATAGAAAGTTCCCAAACACCATAAATGCCATATAATTTTTTAAGATACAGACAGGCAGCTTCTGTAGACTTTAGAGGGTCTTTTCGCTCATCTATATAGGAATTAATCGTGAGACCGCATTCACGAGCGGTTGGGAGCATAAATTGCCAAAGACCTGTGGCTCCTCTATGAGACTTGGCATTAGGGTTTAGAGCGGATTCTATTACGCTTAAACTTTTTATTTCCAGCGGAATATCGTAGCTATCTAAGATGGTCTCCATCTGCGGGAAGTAAAGCGTTGAGAGCCCTAATAGTTTTGAGAGTTGGTGTTTATACCTTAGATATTCATTTATATACTGGTCTAAATGACTATTGTGTGAGAGGTCTAATGGTGTAAGTTCGTTTAAACTATCTAAACCCTGTTTGAAAATGAGACTGGATTCGTTTAGAACGAGTAAAGTAGAGTCAGTTTGAAGTGCGATAAGCCCAGAAACACTGTCTAGGTGGCTTAGCCACAAAGAGTCTACTGCATACAGGTAATGGTCTTCTGTTACGGTGAGCGGGATAGTATCTACGGGGGTGGCTAATGAGTCTTGACCTATAGAGGGCATGGAAGCCAGCACAGCGGCCCAAACCCAGAAGAACTTCAATGAATGGAGTTTCATGGGGGTTGAAAAAATAAAAAACAGGTTACTCTTCTACTTTTTTATCCTGACTCTCATCTTCTGCTTCTTTAGAGGCATTCTTAAAGTCTTTCATTCCTTGACCTAAACCTTTCATCAGCTCTGGGATTTTTTTACCTCCAAAAAGAAGAACAACTACTAAAACTATAAGGATAATTCCAGGAACCCCCATATTCTGTATAAACGCCAAGTTTGTCATTATTTCTTGCTTGTTGAGTTAATGTACAAATTTACTTAAAAATTAGCGCTTAATGCTATACTGGGCCATTATCTAAAAGTCTAGTCGTACCTAAGGATGCAGCTATTAATAGCCTGCCCTGTCCTGAGCTGGTTTCGCTTTGCAACGGTTCTAATGTGTCTGCATTTACAATTTTTACATAATCTGGCTCTAAACCAGCATGTTTTAGTTCATTGGCTATCTCTAGTTCTGCTTCGTGTAATGACCTGTTAGTCAGTCTTTTTTTTATACCGAAAACACTTTTGGATATTGTTAGGGATGCTTTTTTTTCTTGAGAAGAAAGGTGAATGTTTCTTGAGCTCAAAGCCAGGCCTGAGGGTTCCCTCAGAATATCACAGCCTATTATCTTTACACCTAAACCTTCAAAAGAGCTCATTCTGTTAATTATTGCTAACTGTTGCCAGTCTTTTTCTCCAAAATAGGCACGGTGTGGAGTGACTAGTTCAAATAACCTTCTAACGATAGTAGACATCCCGTCAAAATGGCCTGTGCGGTGCGCTCCTTCTAGTGTGTCCGTTAGTGCACCGTAATTTATGGGCGTTGCACTTAAGTTGTGGTAAATATCGGCTGTTTGAGGAATGAAAGCGACATCAGTTTGCTCTCTTTTTAAGAGTAACAGATCTGCAAATTCTGTCTTAGGGTATTTGGCTAAGTCGTCTTGGTTGTCAAACTGGGTAGGGTTCGCGTAGATACTTGAAACCACGATGTCCACCTCTTGTCTTGCTTTCTTTAGCAGGGAAGCATGACCTTCATGCAGCGCACCCATTGTGGCCACGAAACCAATGGTTTTTCCTGATGCTATTTCGGACTTTAAAACATGCCTTAATCCGGCTACCGTTCTAATGATTCTTGGTGAATTCATAAGGCTAATTTAAGCGTTGCAATTGGTCAAAACTAGGTCAAAACCTTGACCTGAGGCTTAAAATATCGTATCTTTGTTGACGAAATCACTAGAAAAGCGTTGAAGAATGGAAAAAGTGCGTGTCCTTTATGTGTCTCAAGAAATCTTACCGTTTACACCAGAATCAAACATAGGTTATATATCAAGACACCTTCCCCAGGGAATCTTTGAAAGAGAAAGAGAAATTCGAGTATTCATGCCTAAGTATGGCAAGATTAACGAGCGCAGACATCAACTGCACGAAGTTATCAGGCTGTCAGGGATGAATATGATAATTGATGATTCTGATCATCCGTTAATTATTAAAGTGGCTTCAATTCCTGCTGCTAGAATGCAGGTGTATTTTATAGATAACGAAGAATATTTCTCTCGAAAGCTTTATAATACAGATGAAAAAGGAAGGCTTTTCAAAGATGCTGATGAACGGTCTATTTTCTTCGTAAAGGGGGTTTTGGAGACGGTAAAAAAATTAGGTTGGGCTCCAGATATCATTCACTGTCACGGATGGATGAGTGCTCTAATGCCTTATTATGTGAAGAAGATTTTTAATGATAACCCTCATTTTGCAGATGCTAAAGTGATTTATTCTGCTTACGAGCAAGGGTTCGATAAAACTTTAGATAAACGATTTATAGATAAGTTAGAGTTCGATGGAGCAGCCAGAGAAGATGTTAAAGAAGTAGAAACTCCTAATTTCAATAATTTAAATTTATTAGCCGCTAGATATTCTGATGGTGTTATTCAAGCTACTGAAAATATTGACCCTTCACTAACAGACTACATCAAAGAAAACAACATACCATTTCTTAAATTCCCAGGGAATGATGGTTACATTTCAGATGTAGATGAATTCTATGATAATATTCATGAAGGAAATTCCGTTTTGATTGAAGAGTGAAGATGAAATTTAATTATAACCCATTGAGAAATAGGCTGTCGTTGACAGCCTTTCTCGTTTTAGTCCTATTCTCAGCTAACTCTTGTAAGAAAGATGAACAGACCATTGGTCTGGGGCTGCAGCCAGCAGGAGATGCCCTTTCTATTCTTCAAGATAGTGTGCCGCTCACTCCTTATCTTTATTCTGCCGACTCCATAAGAACAGATGAAATAACCGAGGCATTCCTGGGGAATTATTTCGATGAACAATTTGGACAATCTCGAACTATATTTTATGGTCAATTAGAGCTTCCAGGGAACAATTTGGATTTAGGGTCTCCAGCTGACTTGACTCTTGACTCAGTGGTCTTGAGTATGAGGACTACCCAAAGGATTCTAGGCTCCTTGGAAGAACAGTCTTTTTCAGTGTATGAGTTAGACCAAGATTTATATAAGGATTCTCTTTATTATTCGAATGAGACAGCCGCGCTCTTTTTACAAGATTTAGTGGTTCCGGGAAGAGATATGGTGCGTATAACTAACGCATCTAGTATTTCTAGAGGAGACTCCATTAACTTCACAGTGGATATTCCGTTAATAAACGAAGTAGGGCAGCGATTTTTAGATGAACATGAGTCTGGAACCTTAGAGGATGACGACTCTTTTCAGGCTTTCTTTAAAGGGTTATCTATTCAGTCTAACACCGATGATGGAGGGATTTTTGGAATAGCTCCTGATGACGGGGTTTCAGGAGTTAATCTCTACTACAGAGATTTTAGCGGAGAAGAAGTAGATACGTTGAGTGTGTCATTTCAGTTTAGCAATAACTCTGCATACTTTAATACTATTGACCGAGATTATTCAAACTCAACGTTTGGAGAATTCACCGCCCCTTTCATGTTAGAGGATAAAGTTTATCTGCAAGGCATAGGAGGTACTATGGCAGAGTTGAAAATCGAAGAATTTCCTTTAGAGATCATTGGGAATGAAGAATTAGTACTGTCTAGCGCTAAACTTATTCTTCCATTGGCAGATGTTGTTAATGATAAATATCCTATACCTACTGCTTTATATTTAAGCACGGGAACTGTCAGAGACTCCTTAAAAATAGTAGAGGACCAAGTTTTCGGAATAACAATAGACGGGACTATCGATACAGATTTGAATGCGTATGTTTTTAATGTGCCTCTTCATTTTCAGAATATTGTGCTTGGGTCGACTGATATAGAGTCGTTATGGCTTTCGGTGAACCCTCCAGAAAGATTGAGAGAATTCTTAGATAATGCCAGTTACTTTAGTAGACTTTTTCTAGAGCAACGAAGGGTAATATTAAATGGACCCAACAGTAATTCACAAAACACCTCTGAGAATATGAGATTGATTCTTACCTATTCTGAGTGAATCGTGAAGTATTTTCACTAAAAACAAGTTTGCTATGTGCGGAATAGTCGGTTATATCGGAGAGAAGGATGCCTATCCTATTATTATTAAAGGGCTAAAAAGACTTGAATATCGAGGATATGATAGCTCAGGAGTAGCTCTGCTTAATGACCAAGGTCTAACGCTTTATAAGCGAAAAGGAAAGGTTAGCGATTTAGAGGAGTTTACAGAATCAAAAGATAAGTCAGGTTCTATTGGGATAGGTCATACAAGATGGGCGACCCATGGTGAGCCCAATGACGTAAACGCCCATCCTCATGTGAGTGGAGATGGTAAGTTGGCATTAATTCATAACGGGATTATTGAGAATTATGCCTCTTTAAGAGAAGAGCTAAGTAATAGAGGTCACGTTTTTCATAGCGACACGGATACCGAAGTGTTAGTTCATCTTATTGAAGATGTGCGTAAGAACACTGATCTAAACCTTTTTGATTCTGTTCGAGTAGCCCTAAACGAGGTGATAGGAGCCTACGCGATAGTAGTTCTCGATAAAGAAAATGATGATGAGCTGATCGTGGCCAAAAAAAGTAGTCCACTGGTAGTGGGGATTGGAGAGCCAGGAGAATTTTTTATCGCTAGTGATGCTACACCCATTATAGAGTACACTAAGAACGTAGTTTATTTAGAAGATGAAGAAATAGCATTGGTGAACAGAAAGGGGGACTTGAAAATAGTCAACATCCAAAACCAACCTGTTACTCCATATATACAAGAGTTAGAATTACAGCTAGAAGCCTTAGAAAAGGGCGGTTATGATCACTTTATGCTCAAGGAGATCTATGAGCAGCCAAGATCGATTACAGATTGCTTCAGAGGAAGAATGAATCTAAATAAAGGACTTATAAAAATGTCTGGAATTGATTCATATGAAGGGAAGTGGAAAAATGCCAAAAGAATTATAATAGTCGCCTGCGGAACTTCGTGGCATGCAGGATTAGTAGCGGAATATCTTTTCGAAGATTTAGCAAGAATTCCGGTAGAGGTAGAGTACGCTTCGGAGTTTAGATACAGAAATCCGATTATAAACGAAGATGACATAGTAATAGCTATCAGTCAGAGTGGAGAGACAGCGGACACGCTAGCAGCAATTAAGTTAGCCAAAGATAAAGGGGCACATATTTTCGGAGTGTGTAATGTGGTAGGTTCTACCATAAGCAGAGAAACACATAGTGGTGCATATACTCATGCGGGTCCCGAAATCGGAGTTGCTTCTACAAAAGCTTTTACCGCTCAGGTAACAGTTCTTACCCTCATGGCTCTTACTGTAGCACGGAAAAAAGGAGCTGTAAGTGATGAGAAATATCACCGTTTAATGGCTGAGCTGAGTACTATTCCAGACAAGGTAGAACGGGTTCTTCAAACGAATGATGAAATTGAAGTTATAGCAGAAATTTATAAAGATGCTACTAATGCGCTTTATTTAGGAAGAGGGTATAGTTTTCCTGTGGCATTAGAAGGAGCACTAAAGCTTAAAGAAATTAGTTACATCCACGCTGAAGGTTATCCTGCGGCAGAAATGAAACACGGCCCTATAGCTTTAATAGACGAAGAAATGCCTGTTTTTGTTATAGCTACTCAAGGCCCAAGCTATGAAAAAGTAGTGAGTAATATTCAAGAAGTTAAGGCTAGAAAAGGAAAAATAATAGCCATTATCACTGAAGGAGATAAAGACGTGAAAGGCATGGCTGATCACTATATAGAGATTCCGAGCTGTGACGAGGTATTGATGCCATTGGTGTCCACAGTTCCTTTACAGCTTCTTTCTTACCACATCGCTTTAATGAGGGGTTGTAATGTAGATCAGCCAAGAAATTTAGCTAAATCCGTAACCGTAGAATAAGTTTTGCACTCATAAGCGTTACTTAATGAAGAGGTAAGGGTTTTTTTAAGCGAGATTATTTGCTTTCTTACATACAAATTAAAATAATTACGTAATGAAAAAACTACTTATGTTCTCTACGATGCTTTGCATTGGTGCAATGGCGTTTGGTCAAAAACAACAAACTGATTCTAAGACGCTTGAGGTTAATTTTACTCCGCTTGGAGGAAGCCCAGTATCTATTAACGGTATCAAATTCAGGAAATTTACTGATGATTACAACGCTATTCGATTAGAAGTTTTTCTCGGAATGAATTCAGATAAGTCGGTTTCTATGCAAGAAGGAGAAAATGGACTTGTAGACGATCCAAATGAACTTACTTATTCAAAAAATAGTGGGTTTGATTTAAGCATCAGACCTGGTATTGAAAAGCATTTTGATGGAACAAGTAGACTTTCTCCTTATGTAGGAGCGGCTTTAAACATCGATTATAGTTCAAGTTCTGCGACAGAAGAGTATTGGAGTCCAAATGAGCAAGCGTCTCTTACCGATGTTAATCCTGACAATGATTTTGATGACTATGCCGTTTGGGAGCAAACAGTAAAAGATGGAAGTTTTGGTTTTGGTTTAGCAGGTTTAGCAGGAATGGATTTCTATTTTGCTGATAATATTTACTTAGGAGTTGAATTTGGGTTTGGTCTTAATTTCACTTCTATGGGAGCTACTAAGTATTCTTCTAGTGATGACGCTGCGTGGGCTCTTTCTGATTTAACTGGTAATGGTATAGAGACTAACTGGGGAAATGGACAGTATGATATTATAGATTCTAATGGTGTTCCTCTAGACGAGATAGATAACATTGAAACTAGAGATAACGAGACGAATGGAAGTGAATTTAATTTAGGGCCAATTGTTAACGGAGCCCTTAGGTTAGGGTTCACTTTTTAATTTGCTTAAATGCGAGTCACTATGAAGACTTTATTTAACAAATTATTCGCCTTGACAGTTTTAACTGTTCTGGCTGCGTCCTGTACTAAAGAGGCGCCATCTGTAGGGTACTATGGTGAACCTATAGATATGGATAAGTACAAGAAGAAAGCACTGTCTATGGTGGAAGACATTCCTGAGTTCTCATTTTACGATAGAGTAAATGACAGAGAAATAAGGGTGAACTTCAACACGAAGAGCTTTTCATTTTCCGACCCTAATTCGGGGTGGAACTATTCAGATGATGATGACTTAACTTTTGTTTCAGCATCTCAGGGTGGTGGAGTATTGTATGTGGGGAGTTCATCATTAGGCTCTAATTCTGGGGGTACCCTTTTAATGGGTGATCAGGTATTAGATATCAGTTATACTTTCTGCGTCTCTGTAGCAAACGAAGCATTAGGGTTAGATGTTTTCTTTGATAGTGAAAGTGATTTTGATGGCTTCTCTATAGTTATGGGCATAGCCGGTGACTTCGAAGCACTAGAGAACGGAGATATTGATGAAGACTCGAACTTTTATGATTACTTCCAGGGGATTGCTTGGTATTACATCTATGATAATGAGGCTCAGGGAGATTACGAAGTGGTAGATTGGTTCGATAATTTCGATGAGGATTATGAAGGTTTTGGGAACAAAGGGTTTGCTTGCGCTATGGCGTTTGAGAACTTTGATGTTTACTTTTCCATCGATGGAAACATCAATGTTAGTGGAGGCGAAATGACCTTTACTGGATCTTACTTCGGCCTACTAGATTTATACGGGTCTTTCTTTGAGGATGATTATGATTCTTTCGAAGCCGAGATAGTAGACGGATTTGGAACCATGGGATGTGAGTAAGTAAGCTCCTGTGATAGTATAATATTAAAACCCTCTTAGTTTTCTAGGAGGGTTTTTTGTTTCCTCTCTTTTTTCTTAAAGTAGGCGTTTAAAAACAAGGTGGAAATGATGAGTAAAGCTCCCACATAGAATTGGGGAGACATGTGCTCATCTTCTTTAAAGATCAGTAAAGCGATTATAATGCTATAGATTGGCTCCAGATTTATAGTTAAAGAAACAGTAAAAGGGGAAAGCACCTTCATTACAGCCACACTAGCTATAAAAGCAAATGAGGTGGCGAGTAGACCAAGTAAGCCCAACCATAACCATTGCCACGCAGACACATCAGACATTGGAGTTAAACTACCAGTAAGGAGTAGAATCAACCCCAATAGGATAGCACCACTTCCTATTTCGTAAAAACTAATGAGCGTAGAGTCTGTATTCTGAACGATGTTACTGTTTATTAATGAGAATATGGCTGCGAGTAAAGCGGCTATCAGTGAAAAAAGAATTCCTTTCCAATACTGAAACTCATAGCCTAGAATAATCACCAACCCTAAAATCACTAACAAGCCTAGAAATATTTCATACTTTACTAATTTTCTGGAGGTAATTAGAGGCTGTAGCAGCGCTAAAAAAAGGGAAGTCGTAGAAATAGTGGCTAGCGCTACAGACACATTACTCAGGTTGATGGACTCAAAGAAAAAGAACCAATGCGCACATATTAATGCCCCAACACCGGCCAGCTGTATAAGCTGCTTCAATGAGGTTAAGCGAAGACTTTTTCTTTTTAATACTGCGTATATCCCAATTCCTATACCTCCTATTAGCACTCGGTAATAGACTGTATTCAGCGCCCCTATGTCTTCTAGGAGCTTTCCGAATATACCTGTTAACCCGAAGACTAATACAGTTATATGAAGAACTAAGAGATTTTTCTGATATTTATTCATTTCCTTCTTTCACTTCTGTAATTCTACTAGGCAGGATGTCCTTCAGTATTTTATTGGTGTTTTCAATAATAGGGCTGAACAATAAGTGTCCATCTTTTTTTCCAACCCATAAGGCTTTTACTATCTTTCCCGCAAAACTAATCTTAAAGTATATGGAACGTTATAATTTTAAAGACGAATTAACACCGGGTGTTTTCAGACTGCTAGGAAGAGTGCTGATGCCCTCTTTTATTATGTCCTTGATATTCGTTGTAATTATAGCAGGTGTCGGTATGGTTATAGTTCCAGACTTATCTGCCGAAGGAGAGGATTTTAAGACGTTTCTCGAGTCAAGGGCAGAGTATGAGTCAGATGAATTAACTGGAATTATGCAGGAGAAAATTATGAATATATTTTCTCTTAACATGGGCTCGTTTATTCCCTTACTGATCTTACTTGTATTAGGAACGTTTATATTTTATAATTTCAGCTATAACCTAAGTCGTAATGAAGTAGAGAAAGGGAATAATTCTTTTGCAGGTGCGCTTGGTAACTTGTTTGATAAAAGAATACTTCACTACCTAGTACTTTCCATTATTATAGGTGGGCTATATCAATTTTTGAATTATTTGGTTCAAATGACCGGAAATGCTTTTATCCTTTTCATCTTCGCTGTTACGGTTGGTCCGGTTTATTATTGGTTCAGTTTGACATACGCTGCGGTAGGTATTGGAAACATGAGCTTTTCTGAAGCATTATCGTTTACCCAAAGTGAGCTAACTCTTGGTAGGGTAGCAAGGGTCTTAGGGATTTCCATTTTGTTATCTATAGCCTTAGCTGTGGCTGGGGTTATAGTCGGGTTGTTAGGGATTTTAGTCGCGAACATTCCTGTGGTAGGAGTTTTCTTGGCGGCATTTATGGGAGTTTTCTTGTTTGCGATTTTCAGTGTTTTCATATTGTCAGGATTTACGGGTCTCTATTATAGATATTTACCAGACGCAGGGCTGGAGAGTGAAGAACAGTTTATAGTTACTGATTAAGCTTAGGGCGTGTCCGTTTGGCGCTTTTTATGCGTTGCAACGCTTAGTAGAATACCACTTTCTAACAGTTAATCCCTTATTCTCTAATTAATCCTCCAATCGTGGGAATGAGCACAGCTCTAGTATCGTGAAGGCGGAGCACGTATCACTATACGGCACACGCCATTTTTGGGTTAAATCTAAAGGGATGACATAGCGCATTTTTGAAGACCACGTATGGTCATGAGGACTATTCAAGGCGCTGTTTGTTGATTTGTTTCTTTGGGAAACCCTGCTTGGGAGTGCGTAATGGATTCTACGGCTAAGTTCACAACTGCAGAGGTTAGTGCGGAGGCCACTATCCATAAGGCTGATGCGAGCTATTATTAAAGCCAGTTGAGAAGAGGTCTACTCCTTCTCTTATATCCTAATCTGATTCATTGTTTCAAGCTCAAAGGGGTCTCGAACTGGGCTTAAAGCATAAAAAAAGCCCCAACTTTTCAGTTGAGGCTTTTAAAAATTACGTTTTCTTAATTTACTTTTTCACAAGCTGAGCTCTGTAAACACTAGTTTCAGTAGCTATCTCTATAAAGTAAGTTCCAGCTATAAGGGTAGAAACATTTAGTGTTTCATTACCTGGGCTTACTTGTGTAATCATTCTTACTGTTTGTCCTAAGGTGTTAAATATTCTCAGCGTTCCTTTGGCAGGAACAGCTATAGTCAACTCATTAGATACAGGGTTGGGATAAACAGAAAGCACTTCTTTTTGATATTCAATTACTGAAAACGGAATTCCGCATGACACTAAATCAGAAATATATCTAGGAAGTATTTGGTATCCTTCATCGTAAGGCGAGCTATTATCAAACTGACCCCCGATTCCAGTTAGAGTGAACTCTCCTTCTGGAGCATCTGTCCCGAATACATCTGTATCTGCATCTACCCTCATAAGGAAGGTGTTATTGCCGTCTGTTACATCTACATTGAATCCACTACCGTCATTTATCCACTGAGAAGCGTCTACTAACGACACACAATTTACAGTGATTAAATTGCTTTCTGCAAACTCGCTTAATTCTGTAATCACTGTAGGCGCTATTAACGTATTGTCACTAGAGATTAATGCTATAGAAGAAACTGCTATCTGTGTTAATCCATTGAACTGGTCTATAGTTCCGACAACGTGAACACTGTCACCTTCGTTTACTACATAGTCAGATACAGGTTCAAAGTTAAATACTCCGATTCCATCTGTAGGATCTATTAATGTAAACTGAACTCCAGAAGGTCTCATGTTTACTCCATAAACCACACCTCTTAACTCACACTCTAAATCTAAATTAATAGCTACTCCTTCTGCGTCTATAGCTGCAGCTTCTACTATTTCTAATACTGAGGTTAGTGCATCACTAGGGTTTATAGTAAGTGTAAACTCACTTGTTACTAATGAAACTCCATCTGTAGGGTTCATTAATTCTAAAGTGATCGTTTCTGCTCCCTCATCCATCATATCATCTGCGATAATTACATCAAATGACTGAGCCATATCCATTCCTGCTGGGAATGTTAACGTTACAGGAAACCCTGTTCCATCAAAATCATCTGGAGAAACAGCTGTTCCGCCTGTAAGCATAACCTCTACAGTCATGTCTATATCTAATGGGTTTAACACAGAAACCTCTACAGTAACTGTCCCTGCATCTTCATTAACTGTCATTCCGGCTACAGAGAACGATAGAGAAGGATCTGTATTTACAGAGCATGGAATAATCGTGTGAGAACCGATATTACTGAAGTCATCTACTTCTAATACGTTCCACTCGTTTTGAGCGGTAGCCCAATCAGAATTCCCTTCATTGAAGGTTTC
>CESE01027851.1_pt1 | contig 38194 bp, 29 predicted proteins | sample 350271 | NCBI WGS metagenome assembly CESE01 (sample SAMEA2621536, study PRJEB7988) | marine metagenome | isolation source: saline water (ENVO:00002010), including | reverse complement strand
GCGAATGTGGGCAAGTTGTCCACATTGGCCATCTTTCTGCTTTCAGGAAGTTTTTCTGCATCTACCATCACGAATTCAGCATTTTCATGCTCTGCCGCCATTCTTTTAAACTTAGGCTTCATAATTCTGCAGTTTCCACACCAGCCTGCTGAATACTGCACTAGGACAGTATCATTTGACTTTACTGTAGACTCTAAGGTATCTTCTGTTAACTCTGTAAACATTCTTTTTAATCTATTTTAGTTCATAGAAAGGTACTCTGCAGTTCCTTTTCTGTCAGCTGACATGGCCGTTTTTCCTTCTTCCCAGTTCGCTGGACATACTTCTCCATTTTTCTGAACGTGAGTGAATGCATCTATAAGTCTTAAAAACTCATTTACATTTCTACCTACTGGCATGTGGTTTACTCCCTCGTGGAATACTACACCATCCTCGTCTAGTAAATAAGTAGCTCTGTAAGTAACGCTGTCTCCAGTTACTATCTCAGCATCTAAATCCTCATCATAAACCACTTCTTGTATATCTAAAATCTCTAAGATAGAAGATAGGTTTCTGTTCGTATCAGCTAAAAGGCTATACGTTACGCCCTCTATTCCTCCTTGGTCTTTCGGTGTGTTTAACCACGCGAAATGAACTTCTGGAGTATCACATGATGCTCCTATTACGATAGTGTTTCTTTTTTCGAACTCACCTAAAGCCGCTTGAAAAGCATGAAGCTCAGTAGGACAAACGAATGTAAAATCCTTTGGGTACCAGAAAAGTAACACCTTCTTCCCGTTATTCTTAGCTTCTTCAAAAACGTTTACTTTGATCGTATCACCCATTTCGTTCATGGCAGATACTTCTAGACTTGGGAATTTTTTTCCTACAATTGACATTGATTTCTTTTTTTAAATTTTCCGCAAAAGTAGGAGTTATTAAGCTTAGATATTATCAATTTTAACTAACATTGTTATAGATTTCACCAATAATGAATTTTCAACAATTAGAGTATGTCATAGCGGTTCACGAGCAGAAACAATTTTCTAGAGCAGCCGACACTTGTCATATTACACAAGCTACTCTTAGCTCCATGATTAAGAAGTTGGAGGGTGAGTTAAACACCGTCTTATTTGACCGTTCTAGACAGCCCGTGGTGACCACTGAAGAAGGGTTAAAGTTTGTGCAGAAGGCAAAAGAAATTCTAGCGTTGCAAAGCGAGTTATTCCAGTTAACTCCCAATAAAAGCGCAGAGTTAACGGGAAAAATAAGACTAGGGGTTATTCCTACTGTGGCTAATTCTCTTTTGCCTATAATTTTACCATCAATTATAAAGAAGCATCCTCAACTCGAGCTTATTATTTCTGAAGTAACCACAGAGGAAATAAAAGAACAGCTCAAATCGGATAAAATAGATGCAGGAATCCTAGCTACTCCTGTAAATGATGAAACACTCGAAGAAAACATTCTATACTATGAAGCCATGATGGTTTATGGTGTGAAAGAAAAAGAAAGGAAATTTCTTAGTTCTGCAGACATAAAGAATGAGGAAATATGGCTACTGGAAGAGGGGAATTGTTTTAGGAATCAGAGCATTACGCTTTGTAATATTCAAGAGAAATCCAACCAGCCTAACAATATTACATTTAAGGGTCGTTCTTTTGATACGCTTATAAACCTAGCAGACAGATTTGGAGGCTACACGCTCATACCAGAGTTGTACTTCAATTTAATGGCCAAGGAAAAACAGCAGAAAACACGTCACTTCGAAACGCCTCTGCCTGTAAGAGAAATCAGTATGATTTACCACAGACCTTATGCCAAACGAAGAACTATCGATGTACTATCAGAATTGGTGATTCGTGAAATAGCACCTCTCCTAGTCACTAGTAAACACAAAGCTAAAAACCTCTCTATTATAGGGATTGAATAAAAAAGAGGGCCATTTACGACCCTCTTTTTCAACATATTCTATTTAGGCCGTCATTACTTTAAATCAAATCTATCTAGGTTCATCACTTTAACCCAAGCCGAAACAAAGTCTTTAATGAAAGATTCCTTAGCATCATTAGAACCGTAAACTTCAGCCAATGCTCTTAATTCTGAATTAGAACCAAAAATCAAATCTGCTCTAGTTCCAGTCCATTTTATATCTCCTGTTCTTCTGTCTCTGCCCACAAATAATTTATCATCTTCGGAAGTAGCACTCCAGGTGATTCCTAAATCCAATAAGTTCACAAAGAAATCATTCGTTAACGCCTGTGGTTTGTTTGTAAATACTCCATGAGTAGACTTGTTATAATTGCAGTTAAGCACTCTTAAACCTCCTATTAGCACAGTCATTTCTGGCGGAGTAAGTGTTAATAAGTGTGCTTTATCTATCAGCAGTTCCTCCGCAGAAGATTGATGATCTGCTCTCATATAATTTCTAAAACCATCGGCCAGTGGCTCTAGAGCGTTGAACGATTCTACATCTGTATTTTCTAAATTGGCATCTGTTCTTCCTGCATGGAAAGGAACATTAATGCTGTGACCAGCAGTTTTAGAAGCTTCTTCGATTCCTACAGAACCTCCAAGAACGATTAAGTCTGCTATGGAAACTTGTTTGTTTCCAGCACTGGCATTGAATTCTTTCTGAACTCCCTCATAAACAGCTAAAACCTTAGCTAACTCTTCTGGATTATTAGCTTTCCAGTCTTTTTGTGGAGCTAGTCTAATTCTTCCACCGTTAGCTCCTCCTCTCTTATCAGAAATCCTGAATGTAGAAGCAGATGCCCAAGCAGTAGAAACCAATTGTGAAACGGAAAGTCCAGAAGCTAAAATTCTTTTTTTTAACTCTTCAGAATCATTCACTGAAATCAAATCATAATCGGCAGCAGGAATAGGATCTTGCCAAATCAATTCTTCTTGAGGGACTTCTGCGCCTAAGTAGAGCTCTTTAGGACCCATATCTCGGTGGCATAACTTGAACCAAGCTTTAGCAAAAGCCTCTTCGAAAGCAGCATGATTCTCTTTAAAATGATTCGATATTTTCAAATATTCTGGATCAGTTTTTAAAGCGATATCCGCTGTACTCATCATGAGTGCTTGTTTCTGAGAAGCATCTCCAGCTTTAGGAGCCATTTCTGCTTGAGAAGCCGCAGTGGGTGTCCACTGGTGAGCTCCTGCAGGACTCTTCGTTAATTCCCAATCATATCCTAATAGTACTTTGAAGTAATCATGGTCCCATTTAGTGGGGTTAGGTGTCCAGGCACCTTCTAAACCACTGGTAATCGTATCATCTCCAACCCCAGAACCAAATGAATTCTTCCAGCCCATCCCTTGCTCTTCTATACTTGCTCCAGCTGGCTCAACACCAACATGTTCAGGATCTCCTGCACCATGTGCTTTCCCGAAGGTATGTCCACCAGCTACTAATGCTACCGTTTCTTTATCATTCATAGCCATTCTTCCAAATGTCTCTCTAATATCGTGTGCAGATCCGACAGGGTCCGGTTTTCCATTTGGCCCTTCTGGATTGACATAAATTAACCCCATATGCGCTGCGCCAAGTGGATTTTCTAAATCATTTTCTCCAGTGTAACGCTTGTCATTTCCTAGCCATTCTCTTTCTGAACCCCAATAAATATCTTGCTCTGGTTCCCAAATGTCTTTTCTACCACCAGCAAACCCGAAAGTCTTGAATCCCATCGATTCTAAGGCACAGTTACCCGCTAAAATCATTAAATCAGCCCAAGATATTTTCCTTCCGTATTTTTGTTTTATGGGCCATAGGAGAAGTCTAGCCTTATCTAAATTCCCGTTGTCTGGCCAGCTATTTAGCGGTGCAAAACGCTGTGAGCCGGAACCAGAACCACCTCTACCATCTTGGATTCGATACGTTCCAGCGCTGTGCCATGCCATACGAATAAAGAAAGGACCATAATGTCCGTAATCTGCAGGCCACCAGTCCTGAGAGTCGGTCATAGTATTATAAAGGTCTTTCTTCAGTTCGTTTAAATCTAAGCTTAAGAACTCCTTATTATAATCAAACCCTTCTTCCATAGGGTCAGATTCTGAGGTATTCTGTCTTAATACATTTAGGTTTAGCTGATTTGGCCACCAATCTTTATTGATCGTTCCACCACCCGCACTGCCACGAAGAGTTCCACCCATAAAAGGGCAGTTACTGATGTCTCCTTTTTCGTTATGATTTTGATCGCTCATAGGGTTTCTAGTTTATTAGGGTTTAACTGAAGAAGAGTGAATCGAGTAACTCTTCTATGAGTAAAAATAACAAATAGAACTGATAGATTTTATCAATTTATACTATCCAAGCCATAGATAACGTCAATAATAAGTACGGGTAAATAAAAAGCCCCTGAAAGACAGGGGCTTTAGCTCATATACGATTACGTCGTCTTATTTCAAACTATCAATCTTTGCTTTCATAGTATTGTAATCGTCCATTCTTTCGAAAGCGAAGTAGATACTTTTAAGTGAGTTCATCACTTGAACATTCCCTGGTTCTAACTCTAAAGCTTTCTCTAAGAAAGGAAGAGCTGCAGCTAATGCTTCTTCAGACTCTTTCTCTAAGTTTTCAATTTCTGCTTTATCACTTCTAAAGTCCAATTCGTTTATTTTTTCTTTTAGAAAAACTGAATTATTCACATAGCTTGCGCCTAAATTATGATAGGCATCAAGGTAACCTGTATCAATGACGATAGCTTGTTTATACGCCTCAACAGCTCCAGTGTTATTCCCTAGCTGGTCCATGGCAGTTCCTAATACAAAATGAAGCATTGCATTCTTAGGATCTTTTTCAATAGCCATTTTCAAATTTTCTTCGGCCTTTTCAAATTCTTTAGCTCTAAGGTAATAATTCGTTTCTTGAATAAGGAATTCTGGCTCCTCTGGGAACATCTCTTTGCCTTTTTTGATATACGTCAAACTAGCTTCTAAGCTATCTACATTTTGGTACGCTCCTATTATTCGGTAATAACACTGCTTAGCTTCATAACCAGTTTCTGCACAACCTTCATACATTTCTAGAGCTTTATCTAAGTTCTCTGCACTTTCAAAACTCAGAGCAGCATTAAACAATGAGTACATATATAAGGAATCCTTTTTGCCTGCATCGGCTAAAGTAGTAGCTGATAATTCGAAGTTTTTAGATGCTTTATTATAGGCCTTATTATTATATGCATTTAGCCCGCTGTTATAAGCTAGGGTAGCTACGGCATTCAATCCAAAACTTATTTCATCTTCTTTAAGCCCTTTTTTATCTACTTCTTTAGCTTTTAAATAAGAGTCTTTAGCTATAGCTAATGCTTGGTCGCAAGTGTTATTTTCTGCAGAGGCCATTAGATAATAGATGTCACCTCTATACACCCAAGTCTTAGATTTCAATTTTGACTTCTCATGCTTAATAGCTCTGTCAATATACTTGGCAGCTTCCATCGGTTTATTTGAATCTCCACCTGTAAGACTACATTTAGTATATGCTGTAGTTACGTCAGAAGATTTAGGTGTTCCTTCAATCACATCAGGACATTGTGCCGACACTCCATATGCTGTTGCCAGTGCTATTACTAGATTGATACTTTTCTTCATTTTTTTAATATTGCTTTATTGATGTCAAAATTACTGCTTTTCCATAGGGTGATAGACAATTTCGATGCCAGAATGATGATTCTATTCTATCACATTATAAAAAAAGCCATTCTAAAAGTAAGAATGGCCTTTTTTAAACTTTAATTTTCATTTATTCTGCTGAATTATTTTCAGGAGAATCATCTTCTTCAGATTCGGATATGTCATCCTCAGAAGTTGGTTCAGGAAGGATAGGATCTCCGTTCTCATCTAGCTCTACTTCATCTTCTTCGTCTTGTCTAATCACCTTAGCCACTGCAGCTATCTCATCATTTCCTTTTAAGTTTATTAAACGAACACCTTGGGTGTTTCTACCCATCGTTCTTAAATCAGAAAGTTGCAACCTAATAGCCACGCCAGATTTATTGATAATCATTACATCATCTTCATCTGTTACATTCTTTATGGCTATTAACTCACCAGTTTTATCAGTGATATTGATGGTTTTAACTCCTTTACCACCTCTATTAGTCACTCTGTAATCAGCTATAGCAGAACGTTTTCCATACCCTTTTTCTGCTACTACGAGAATATCAGACTCATCTCCGCTGGTTACACAGATCATGCCGATAACTTCATCTTTAGGACTTTGAAGAGTAACTCCTTTAACTCCTTGTGCAGTTCTACCAACAGCTCTTACTTTTTGTTCTGGGAAACGAATAGCTTTACCGCTCTTGAGGGCCATTACTATTTCATTTTCGCCATTCGTAAGTCTAGCTTCTAGCAGCTCATCATTGTCCTTAATAGTGATGGCATTAATTCCATTAGTTCTAGGCCTAGAGTAAGCTTCTAATGTAGTTTTCTTAATCATTCCCTGCTTCGTACACAGAATAACATTGTTTCCATTAATGTACTCCTCATCCTTAAGATTTAATACAGGTATGTAAGCTAACACCTTGTCATCGGACTCAATATTTAGCAGGTTCTGAATAGCTCTTCCTTTAGAAGTTTTGGTTCCTTCTGGGATTTCAAATATTCTCATCCAGAAACACTTCCCTTTCTGTGTGAATATTAGTAGATAATTATGGTTCGTTGCTCCGAATAAATGCTCTAAGAAATCTTCATTTCTGGTAGTACTCGCCTTACTTCCTACTCCTCCTCTATTCTGGGTCTTATATTCTCTTAAAGAAGTTCTTTTTATATATCCAGCATGAGAGATGGTTACGATTACATCTTCATCAGGAATCATATCTTCTATAGAAAGGTCAGCTCCAGAGTATTCTATTTTACTTCTTCTTTCATCACCATACTTTACCTTGATTTCGATAAGCTCATCTTTGATAATCTGGAATCTCACTTCTTCACTTCCTAATATCTCTTCTAAACGAGCGATGGTGGACATTAGCTCTTCATATTCTGCTTTTATCTTCTCGCTTTCTAGACCAGTTAATTTCTGAAGCCTCATGTCCAGAATAGCTCTGGCTTGGAGTTCAGATAATTCAAAGGTTTTTATTAACCCCTCTCTTGCTATCTCAGGAGTCTTACTAGCTCTTATTAATTTGATTACTTCGTCTAAGTTATCTAACGCTATTAATAAACCTTCTAATATGTGTGCCCTCTCTTGCGCTTTTCTTAGTTCGTATTGGGTTCTTCTTATTACAACATCATGCCTATGTTCTACGAAGTTTGATATTAAACTTTTTAAGTTTAACATTTCAGGTCTTCCTTTAACTAGGGCGATATTGTTAACTGAAAAACTAGATTGCAATGCTGTAAACTTGTATAATTTATTAAGCACCACATTAGGAATAGCATCACGTTTAAGTTCATAAACGATTCTCATTCCATTTCTATCAGACTCATCCCTAATCTCAGATATGCCGTCTAGTTTTTTATCATTAACAAGGTCTGCTGTTTTCTTTATCATATCTGCCTTATTCACTTGATAAGGAATTTCATCTACGATAATCATTTCTCTCCCAGACTTCATCTCTTCAAACCTGGCTCTACCCCTCATTACGATACGCCCTCTACCGGTTTCAAAAGCATCTTTAACACCTTCATAACCGTATATTGTACCGCCTGTAGGGAAATCTGGAGCTTTCACATGCTGCATTAGCTCCTCTATCGTAACATCGTTGTTTTCTATATATGCTATGGTACCATCTATTACCTCACTTAAATTGTGAGGAGGCATATTAGTAGCCATACCTACTGCAATTCCGCTGGCTCCATTACACAACAAACTTGGTATTCTAGCTGGAAGTACTACTGGTTCTTCTAAAGAATCATCAAAGTTTGGTCTAAAATCAACGGTCTCCTTATCTAAATCCGCGAGCATTTCCTCGGCTATCTTTTTCAACCTAGCCTCAGTATACCTCATAGCTGCAGGATTATCTCCATCTATCGAACCGAAGTTTCCTTGTCCATCTACAAAAGGATATCTCAATGACCAATCTTGGGCCATTCTTACCATAGAGTCGTATACAGAAGTATCTCCATGCGGATGGTACTTCCCTAATACTTCTCCAACGATTCTTGCAGATTTCTTGTGAGCTCTATTGCTAAATACTCCTAAATCCAACATTCCATATAGAACTCTCCTATGAACAGGCTTTAATCCATCTCTAACATCGGGTAAAGCTCTAGAGACTATTACGGACATCGAGTAATCGATGTACGCTGACTTCATTTCTTCTTCTATACTAATCGGTACTATTTTTTCTCCGTCTGCCATTTAGTCTGTTTTAAAAATTTAGCACGTCATTTGATATTGTTTAGATTGAGACTTATTAGTTGAAAAATATCTTTCAAAATATTAGTCTCACTAAATACCAAATTTGCTCAACGCGCGAAGGTAAATCAACCGTTAGGACTAAGCCGTGGATTTAAGATGGAATTATTCACAAAATTTGGTGAAAAATTGACATCCACGTGACGTAGATGTAGCCTTCCAATATCTAAATTTGATAATACAGCGTATAAATGTATATTGAAAAGTAATAACCAGTAAAGAAAACGATTAGATGGACGCTAAATTTTCAAAGAAAGTACGATCAGTAATAACTAACAGTAGAGAAGAAGCTGTGAGATTAAATCACGGTTATATAGGTGTAGAGCATCTTTTACTTGGAATAATTTTAGAAAATGACTGCATGGCGGTAAAAATTCTAGAATCTCTAGATGTAGATATAAAGAAACTGAGAAACCTTATAGAGCTCTCTACTAAATCCTCTACTTCTACCGTTACGGGTAATAAGAATACTATTCCGCTAGTTAAGCAGGCGGAAAAAATATTGAAAATCACCTATTTAGAGGCTAGACTTTTCAAAAGTGCGGTTATTGGCACTGAACATTTACTCTTATCTATTTTAAAGGATCAAGATAATGTGGCTACAAAGTCATTAGCTCAATTCCAAATCGATTACGATTTGGCTAAAGATGAATTCGAATCAATTATAGCAAACGACAAAGAAATGGATATGCCAAGAAGTGAATTCCCAGGATCCCATGATGAGGAAGATGAGGTGCCTTTCAGCTCTGGAGGAAGCGGAGGAAATGCAGGTGGAGGAAGACAAGGAAAGAAAGGTGACCCTAAGAGTAAAACACCTGTTTTAGATAATTTCGGAAGAGATTTAACTAAAATGGCTGAAGAAAATAAGTTAGACCCTATAGTAGGTAGAGATGCTGAAATAGAACGTGTCTCTCAAATCCTTAGTAGAAGGAAGAAAAACAATCCTATTCTCATAGGTGAGCCAGGTGTTGGTAAATCTGCTATAGCTGAGGGCTTAGCGCTTAGAATAGTTCAAAAGAAAGTTTCTAGAGTCTTATTCGGAAAAAGAATAGTAACCCTAGATATAGCTTCTTTAGTCGCAGGAACTAAATATAGAGGTCAATTCGAGGAAAGAATGAAAGCCGTGATGAGCGAGCTTGAAAAAACAAGAGATGTAATTCTATTCATAGATGAGATTCACACAATAGTAGGTGCAGGTGGGGCTTCCGGTTCGCTTGATGCTTCTAATATGTTTAAACCGGCTTTGGCAAGAGGTGAAATTCAATGTGTAGGCGCTACTACTTTAGATGAGTACAGACAGTACATAGAGAAAGACGGTGCCTTGGAAAGAAGATTCCAAAAGGTTATCGTAGAGCCTACTAATGTAGAAGAGACAATTCAAATTCTTAATAACATCAAGGAGAGGTATGAAGATCATCATAGTGTTACTTACACAGAGGCTGCGATACAGGCGTGTGTTAAGTTAACCACTCGATATATCTCTGACAGATTTCTTCCAGACAAAGCCATAGACGCCCTGGATGAAGTAGGTTCTAGAGTGCATCTTCAAAACATTAATGTTCCTCAGGAAATTCTGGATGTGGAAAAGCAGATAGAGGAAGTTAAGGAAGAAAAAAACGATGTAGTTAAGAGTCAGAAATATGAAGAAGCTGCTAAGCTTAGAGATAAAGAAAGACAACTCGGAGAAAAACTAGATGAGGCCAAAAACAAATGGGAAGAAGATTCTAAAAATCATAGAGAGGTAGTTACCGCTGATCATGTAGAAGAAGTCGTAGCTATGATGACAGGAATTCCTGTTCAAAGAATAGCCGAGAAAGAGAGTGGTAAACTAGCTAGAATGGAGGAAGATCTTCAGGGTACAGTGATAGGGCAAGATGAGGCGGTAAAGAAAGTAGCTAAAGCGATAAAACGTAATAGAGCTGGATTAAAAGACCCAAATAGACCGATAGGTTCTTTTATCTTCTTGGGGCCAACCGGTGTAGGTAAAACTCAACTAGCTAAAGAATTATCTAAGAATCTTTTTGATTCTGAAGATTCACTTATTCGTATGGATATGAGTGAGTACATGGAGAAATTTGCAGTTTCTAGATTAGTAGGAGCTCCTCCTGGATACGTAGGTTATGAAGAAGGTGGTCAATTAACAGAGAAAGTTAGAAGAAAGCCCTACTCTATCGTATTATTAGATGAGATAGAAAAAGCTCATCCTGATGTATTCAATCTACTTCTTCAAATTTTAGACGATGGTCAATTGACTGACTCTTTAGGAAGAAAAGTAGATTTCAAGAATACGATTATCATTATGACTTCTAATATTGGAGCGAGACAACTACAGGACTTCGGGACTGGCGTAGGATTCGGGACTGGCGCTAAAGCGGCTAACAACAAGGATGATCAGAAAGGTGTTATTGAAAATGCATTAAAAAAGGCTTTTGCTCCTGAATTTCTCAATAGAGTGGATGATTTAGTTTTATTTAATTCACTTACTAAAGGTGATATTCATAAGATCATCGATATTGAATTAGCTAAACTTTATAGCAGAGTAGATGATTTAGGATACAAACTAAAGCTTACTGATGCTGCAAAGGATTACATCAGTGATAAAGGATACGATGCTAAATTCGGAGCGAGACCTCTTAAAAGAGCTATACAGAAATATGTCGAAGATGCTTTAGCCGAAGAGATTATTAACTCTAATATCCAAGAGGGTGATTCTATTTCTATTGACTTCGATAAGAAGAAGGAAGAAATCTCTATCAAAGTTAAAAAAGGAGATAAGAAAGAATCTACAAATGAGGATGAAGATTAATCTTAAAGAAGACAAAATAATAAAAGCCGTTTCTATTTATAGAAACGGCTTTCTGTTTTTTGGCCTAGCCATTTTTCTTTCCTTGGCACCATCGACTAGCCATGGTCAAAACCCTTCTGATTTAATCTACCAAAAGGACTCGTTAAAAGCAGACCTCGTGGACTTAAAAAAAACGATTTATGAATCTCATGAAAATCCATTCTTCTATGTCGATTCTACCGCATTCGAATTCGCATTTGATTCAATTTACCAAAGTATAAACGAGGACATTAGCCTAGCTGAGTTTAGCACTAAGATTAGTCAACTACTACAGCTCTTAAAAGACTCACACACAACTCTAAACTTAAGCAGATTTTTTAATTTCACTCGAGCGAAGGATGCACTTAACTTATACTTTATCACTTCAAGAATAGGTGACGATTTAATTTTGAGAAAGGACTACTTGGACAGCATACCTTCAGGGGCAGTCATAACCAGTATAAATGGAATAACTGCAGAGACGATTTTAAAAGATGTGGAGCCGTATTATTTTTATGAGGGCAATTCTTTAGAACAAGCGCCTATGCTATTAGCAGGCATTGCTCCTAAAATAGTCGCCTTAAAATACGGTGTAGAATTGTCAAACAAAATAGAGTTTTCATACAATGGTGTTCCAAGGAGAATAGATTACCCTGGTATTACTTACAAGACAATCAAGAAGGATAAACGAAGCGATAGTACCAACCCATATAAAATAGAAACTGAAGAAGGAACAGCTTTTCTTAAAATAGGAAGTTTCTCTGCTAAATCTGACAGGTATTACGAACGCTTTTTAAGAAAGAGTTTTAAAAAAATAAATAACCAGAAGACTGATTCATTAGTCATAGACCTAAGGAACAATTTAGGAGGAAGTGTCTGGCGAATGGAGGAGCTGTTCACCTATTTGTCTGGCCCAGACGTCCTATCACCCCATAGTATTTCTATGGTTAAAAGTCCGCTTAGTAGTAAAAAATATGAAGAACTAACTAAAGGTCTTGGAGGGTGGATTAGAGTTCATCTTTTTAAAAAAAATGATAAGATGCGTGTGTTTAGAGAAGTAGCAGGCACTCCACTTCATCAAAGGGATACGTTTATTTATAAAGTTTATAGTGCAAAGAAGAAACACGCTTTTAATGGAACTAAAACTCTTTTCATTAATCATTTCTCTGGCAGCGCGAGCGTCCTATTTACATCGCAGTTCAAATCTCTTAGGTTTGGAAAAATTATGGGCACACCTTGTTTAGGCCCTTTTGGAGGGACGTGGGGTGATGCTACTCCTTACCTGTTAAATAGAAGTGGGTTACTCGTAAGTATCTCTGTATTAAAATTACATATAAACTCTTCTCAAGCATCTTCGCCAGAGAGTATTCAACCTGACCAATATTATTCTCCAACTATTAATGATATCCAGCAAAACATTGATGGACTCAAGAGATATTACATCTCTAAAGAAGCTGACCAATAGCTCAAAATCTATTTTACGCCCTTAATGAAAACACGTTAGGCTCTCAGTTAAATCTAAAAAATCCGGTAATAAAAGTTTAACCGCCTCAAGCTTAAAGGCTGTGTACAATAATTACATCAAACTCTTTAGGTCTTTGGATAAGGACTTTTTTAAACTCTCCTATTTCATATCTAAAAGCGAACTGTTTTGTTAGCTTTAACTGCTAAGACTCACTTACTTTTACTTCAAAAAAAAGTATGTCTAATGTTTTAATTACAGGTGGGTCTGGACTAGTAGGAACGGCTCTTTCCAGTTTATTAGCCGAACAGGGTCACTCGGTAAAACACTTGAGCAGAACTAGAAACCTAAGTGCTGCTTTTCCTGCATACGAATGGAACCTAAACGAAGGAACAGCAGATGATGAAGCTTTTCATGGTATAGATTATATTTTTCATCTGGCAGGTGCGAATATATCTGATGGGAAATGGACAAATGACAGAAAGAAGATTATTACTGACAGCAGAGTTAAGTCTGGCGAACTACTTGCCAAAAAAGTCAAGGAATTAAACATTCCTTTAAAAGCCTTTATAGCAGCTAGCGCCACAGGGTACTACGGGAGTTTAACATCTGAGAAAATATTTAATGAGACGGACTCTGCAGCTGATGATTTTCTAGGAACCGTCTGCAAGAAATGGGAGGACTCATCCCTAAAGTTTCAAGATATGAATATTAGAACTGTCCTACTGAGAACAGGCGTAGTTCTCACCTTAAATGGAGGGGCATTAAAAAAACTTCATACTCCAGTTAAATTAGGAATAGCAACTCCAATAGGCAGCGGAAAACAATATATGCCATGGATACATATAAAAGATTTATGTAAATTATACTTAGAGGTCATGAATAAAGATAGCTTTTCTGGACCATACAATGCTGTGTCTCCCAAGCATATCGATAATAATACATTCATTAAAAAGCTGGCGAAATCGGCAAAAAGACCGTTTTGGCCATTAAATGTACCTAGTTTTATTATACATTTACTCTTTGGAGAAATGAGTACGATCATACTTAACGGCAGCAGAATATCCTCCTTAATGGCTGTTAAACAGGGTTTTGTCTTCGAATACGCAGATTTAGAAATGACTTTTAATGATTTAATTTAAAAAAAAATTATTTTTTTTGTCGAGTGTATGAATAACTCCCCGACCTTTGCGGCATAAATAAAACATATTATGAGTAACGGAACAGTAAAATTTTTTAACAATGCCAAAGGTTTTGGCTTCATCACTCCAGAAGACGGAGGAAAAGATGTATTTGTACACGCTAACAACTTAAACGGTGATATCACTGAAGGAGATAAAGTTAGCTTCGACATCGAAGAAAGCCCAAAAGGATTAAATGCAACTAACGTAAGCGTTCTATAAGAATATATACAGTAAGTTTTAAGACTTTAAAAGCCTCTCATTTTTTGAGAGGCTTTTTTTATGCCCTGTTTTTTTCATTCTAAATCAGATTATTAGTCTGTGATGGAATAACCCCCAATGACCCGTGCGCAATACATACCCTATAATCCATTTGTATGGATAGTGTCGACTCAGAAAATTATTGCAACGCAGCAAAGAAGTGCTGAAAATTTTTAATAGAAGAGGATATTTCTTCTCCAATTCCTCTGTAACTTTGAGACATGTACTTTACTCAAGACTTTTTGGACTTTTTTATAGAGCTAGCTGGAAATAACCAAAAGGAATGGATGGATGACAATAGAGCAAGGTATCATTCTTCTGTAAAGGAGCCTTTCGAGAATTTCGTGAGTGATTTGATCAGTAGTTTGCAGAAAATTGACTCGAGTATTCAGCCTAATCCTAAGGATTGTATTTTTAGAATTAATAAAGACATTCGTTTCAGTAAGGATAAATCTCCTTATAAAACTGACCGATCTGCTGTACTCTCTAAATTTGGAAGAAAGAACAAGGAATACCCTGGGTATTATGTAAGACTTTCTCCTGAAAGTTGTCAAATAGGCGGAGGAGCTTATTCTCTTCAGAAAGAAAATCTATTATTTCTTAGAGAGAAGATTCTCTTTAACGCAGATGAATGGCATGAACTCATAGCTGATAGAAAATTTATTAAACACTTTAAAAAAGGCATACAGGGAGAAAAGAACAAATTAATCCCTAGAGAGTTTAAAGGAAAAGAGCTTACGTCTGATTACATTATGAATAAACAATTCTACTTCATGTCTGATCACTCCTCTGATATAATACTGAGAGAAGACTTAGTCCAGTACTGTATAGAACGACATAAAACAACCTTAAAAATCAAAAACTTCATGGCCGAAGTATTCGAAAGTTAACACTCATGGAAACATACGCAAATGCTCTTCTTATAGCCATTCCGGCTTTTATAGTTCTTATGCTGATAGAATTGGCATATGGCTATTTCAAACATAATCAAACATATACCGTACTGGATACGGTAGCCAGTATTAGTTCTGGTCTTATTAACGTATTGAAGGATTCTCTAGGACTTATCGTTATTCTTATCTCCTACCCTTTTCTTTTAAGTCATCTTTCTGTTCTAACTCTTGAGGCTACTATTCCTACTTTTATTATCGCATTTATCTCTCTGGATTTAGCTACTTACTGGAATCATAGGCTGAGTCATAAGGTAAATGTATTTTGGAATTTACACGTGATTCATCACAGTAGTGAGGAGTTTAATCTCGCTTGCGCTCTACGCCAGCCGATTTCTAACATTTTAGGATTCTTCGCTATATTTTTAATTCCTGCTGCTATTTTGGGCGTTCCTGATGAGCTAATAAAAGTGCTCACTCCTTTGCATTTATTTCTACAGTTCTGGTACCACACTAAACACATAGGAAAGCTAGGGTGGCTGGAATATGTTTTAGTTACTCCATCGCAGCATAGAGTCCACCATGCGATTAATGAAATTTATCTCGACAAGAATCTTTCTGCCATATTCAGTATTTGGGATAGAGTGTTCGGTACATTCCAAGAAGAGTTGGAAAGCGTACCTCCTGTGTATGGAGTGCTAAAACCTGTGAGTACATGGAACCCGGTAATCATTAATTTTCAACATTTCTATGGAATAGCTAAAGATGCTTGGAGAACTAGAAACTGGGCTGACAAATTTAAAATATGGTTCATGCCTACTGGCTGGAGGCCAGATGACGTAACAGTAAAACATCCTATAGAAATAACGAAGGACCCATACGCTCAAGTAAAATACAAAACCACTTACTCTAACCTATTCTCTGGCTACTTTATAGGTCAAATGCTTTTTACTGTTACTGGAATTCTACTCCTTTTCTATTTCTTTGGAGAGTTAACTCGTATGCAATTATTGTGCTCAGGAATATTCCTATCGATAGGGATATTTGGATATAGCGGCTTAATGGACCGGTATAGATGGGCAGGCATATTCGAATTAGGCAGAGCGCTTTTAGGATTAATAGTGGCTTTCATATTTCCTGAAGTCTTAGGATTAACAATTTTTCCTGAGTCCATTTTAGGCATTTTAACAATTTACTTCGTGCTTAGTTTCGCATTTACGTTTTACTTCGCGTTTTTAGATAAAGGATTTTCTTTATCTGCGGTGCAAACGTCATAGTTAATGAACATTTATTACCTCATTTTATACCTCACCCCTCTTCTTATTCTTTACAGTTACAGGTCAGTACACCTCGTGACTGAAGGAATGTCTCCTAAACCAAAATGGGCTGTCAGAATCATCTATTTATTAGTAACTGTAGTCGTTTATGCATCTACTACCTACCTAGCAGTGAATAGAGAGAAGTACGAGGGAAATGATTTCATTAGACAATATACCATTATAGGCGCCATCACTTTATCGGTAACTATTCTTAGTATTTCGGTATTTCAGCTTCTCTCTGATTTAGTTCTGGGAGTTAGACTGGCTTCTGCGGGCATATCTAGTAATTCTAATCCTGGAGAACCTATCTCTAGATGGACATTTCTATCGAAGGTAGCATTAGGTGCTGGCGGAGTTATGCTCGGTTCTTTTTTATGGGGAACGACCAAAGGAATTTATGGATGGCGAATTCTTGTCAATAAATGCTCGTTTAAAAACCTACCACAAGCCTTCGATGGAACTAGAATAGTTCAAATATCGGACTTACACTTAGGCAGTTTTAGAGAAAACTTCGGTCCTTTAGAAGAAGCGGTACAATTAATCAATGATCTAAACCCAGATTATATCTTCTTTACTGGAGACTTAGTGAATGAGGAACCAGAAGAAGCTGCTCCATGGGTTCATGTATTTAAGAAACTGAAAGCTAAAAATGGGAAATATGCCATTCTCGGAAATCATGATTACCGCTGGGGAAAAACAAACCCTGAGTTAGAAGCAAAAAACAGAATAGGAGTGAAAACTATTTTGGAAGAAATGGACTTCACTCCGTTATTAAACGAACACAGAATTTTAGAGAAAAATGGTGAAAGAATAGGGCTCGTAGGAGTAGAAAACTGGGGATATTCTCCAGAAGGATGGTTTCCTACCTATGGTGATTATAAAAAATCAGTGGAAGGAATGGAAGAAGTACCCTTTAACATATTACTAAGTCATGACCCTACTCACTGGGAGCATCATATAAAAGGAAAAGAAGCCGTAGACTTGACTCTCTCTGGTCATACGCACGGTGGTCAAATGGGAATCACTATTCCTGGATTGTTTGAATTTAGCGTAGCCAAATTTCTATATAAAAGGTATGCTGGCTCATACTCAGAAGGTCATCAGCATTTATACATAAACAGAGGAATGGGATTTTTAATCTTCCCTGGGCGTGTAGGCATGCCGCCAGAGATAACACTTCACGAGATTAATAAAGCTTAAAATTAGTGTAGTATTTATTTCCGCTAGTGAACTTATTGATTTTTTATCTATTCTGAAAAAAATCATCTTATGGTCCTTTCCTGGTCGTGTAAAAAAGCACTGTTGACAAATGCCGTGATACTTTAAGAACATTAAGGAGATAAATAAATAGCTTGCAATAAGAACTAACAATTAAATCTTAAAAAAATGGAATGGTACTTAAAAGTAGTTAGAGACAACTATGCAAACTTTAGTGGCAGAGCAAGGAGAAAAGAATTATGGATGTTCGTCTTATTCAATTCTATCTTTGGTATAGCAGCTATGATACTAGACCATGTCACAAGCTTGGCTATGGGAAACCATGGAGATTCAGCCATATATATGATATATGTTCTCGCTACTCTAATTCCTAGCCTAGCTGTGATAGTAAGAGGCTTCATGATGTAGATAAAAGTGGATGGATGTTTTTAATTCCTCTGATACCACTAGTAGGAAATATTTGGCTTTTGGTGTTATTGGTTACTGATAGTAAACCCGGAGAGAACAAATGGGGACCTAATCCTAAAAAAGTAGATGGCTCTTTTGATTCTGGAGATATAACTTTAGATGAGAACATTTAACTTGCAACTTCAAATCATATTTGAAAAGCCTTCTTCTGAGAAGGCTTTTTTGTCTTCTGTACTTCAATTCTTCGGTTTTAATCTCAAACCTCTTCTTACAAAATCATTCATCATTCTAAGTGATTCTTTCGTGAATTAATTTAGCTTTTTGGTGAGGTTTCCGGCATAACTAAAACAAGGCTTGAAGCGTTATTTGCACATATATATTAAAAAATGCCAGTTTATCAATTTTATAAAGAGCAAAAAATACATACTACCGTAGATGAAATCTGGGATTTTGTTTCTTCACCAGGGAATTTAAAAGAGATTACTCCTGATTATATGGGGTTTGAAATTACTACTGGTCACACAAGCGACGTTATGTACCCAGGAATGATTATTAGCTATAAGGTGAGTCCGATTTTAGGAATTAAAATGCCTTGGGTAACGGAAATAACTCATGTCTCAGAGAAAGATTACTTCGTAGATGAACAGAGAAAAGGTCCCTATAAAATTTGGCATCACGAGCATAAAATAATTCAAACCGATGATGGCGTGATTATGACAGATTTAATCACATACGAGCCTCCATTCGGTTTTTTAGGCGGTATCGCTAATAAACTGTTTATTAAAAAACAGCTCAACGCTATTTTCGAGTACAGGAAAAAAGTTATAGATGAAAAGTATAATAAAAATGTGGTGACGTTTAAAAATGCAAAACAATCTGCATAAACAAGAAAAGGACTACAACTAGAACAATAAATTCTCTCTATCTTTATTACACCTTGAACATCTGTATATGAGGTATATTATCTTCTAGGTAAATCTTCCCGACCTTCTCAAAACCTAGTCTTTCATAAAACTTCCTAAGGTGCTCCTGAGCAGAGATTCTTATCTCAGTTTCTCCCAAAGATTCTATATAATCTATTCCATCCTGCATGAGCTGGTGGCCAAGCTTATATTTTCTGTAGGATTCTTTAATAATCACTCGGCCTATAGCTATCTCTTTATAAGAAACGCCTTTATCTAAAATTCTTATGTAACCGATAACATCTCCTTCTTCGGTCTCATAGTAAAGATGAGTAGCATTCTGGTCCTTACCATCTAAATCTGAATACGGACAATCCTGCTCTACCACGAACACATCTATTCTTAGTTGAATTATTTTGTACAATTCATCTAAGCTTAATTCACTGAATTTTTTAATTCTTCTATGGTGTTTGCTCTCTTTCATATTTATTTTAAGCGTTTAAATGTAAAATATATAAATTTTTATATCTAAATATCAACTAGTTAAAGTCGCACTAATGAATAACCCTCAATTACTGTAACCAACCTTTTCTCATACCCGTAAACTTAAGAGAATTGGTTATTCAAAATGAAGTTAATAGTTAATAACAGCGTATAATTATTAAGGTTTAATAAAGAAAGGGCCCAGACTGTAAAAAGTCTGGGTTTTTTTTGTGCTTATTATTTTAAGCGAAGTCTAGCTACATTTGTACTCATGGCTAAATCTCTTAAAAATATTAATCCTGTTCTCACAGATTTGGAAATTACGTCTTTAGATGCTCCTGAAAGAATAAATTGGAGTAGTGTTTCTGGTCAGATCATCTCTGTAATGAACATAGAGAGGGGGTTGTTTTATACACTTATTGAGTTACTCTTTAGGCCAGGAAAAGCGGTTAGAATTCATTTATTCAAAAACAGAAAGAGGCTTTTAAATCCTATTCGATTTTTAGCCTTATCTACTACCCTAGCCACTTTAGTTACCTTTCATTATTTCTCGATTTCAGAACTCTCTGAAACGATCAACGTAAGTATTAGTTCTGAACAAGACGAGCTTACTCCTTTTAATAATGACTTGATGGCCATTATAGGAAACCGACTGATAGACATGGTTAAGCAATTTAACAATCTTAGTTTTTTCTTCTTAGCTCCTGCTGGAGCTATCGCTGCATGGTTTTTTTGTAAGAAAAAAGTATACTGTCCCTGAATTAGCGGTGGCTAATTGTTACATGTGGTCTATGGTAAACTGTGTTACCCTCATTTTTACTCCATTGAGAAATTACGAAGGATTAGAAAATGTAGGAGGCGGAGTTACTCTATTCTTTGTAATTCTTTATCCGCTATTCTTTTACACATCATTCTTTAATGAAGGCGTTAAGGGATTCGTAAAAGCATTCTTCGTAAATGGGATTAACTATTTTCTTGCCCTTCTCTTCTTTGTAATCTTTGCCGTATTTACGTTTTACGATATAGAAACTCTTCTTAAACCTAATGCATCCTTCTTCTAGAGATGTATTAAAAGAAACTAGAAATCTCCGAAAAGAAGTGCCCTATGAATTTATAATTCACTGCTAGGATAAATACCACTCCGAATATAGCTCCTGAGATATGCGCATCATGGGCTATACTCGTCCCTCCTCTCTTGTTCATATACGCTTCATAGATAAAAAGTCCTATACCCATCACTATAGCTGGAATAGGGAACGGAATAAACATGAGATGTAACGTATTCAATGGAAACAGTACAATATAAGCCAGCAGAATAGCAGAAACGGCTCCTGAAGCTCCTAAAGAATTGTAGCTTGGATTGGAAGAATGTTTTCTCATAGCTGGAACTACAGCGTATAAGAACCCTCCCACATAGAGGATAGTGTAAATTATCCTTCCTTTAAGTACTCCCCAAAAAGGGATTTCAGGGAAAGTCATCGTCCATAAAACGGGGTCAGTAAACACCTGCTCTAAGGTTAAGCCAAAACCAAAAAACACATACATGTTAAACCCTAAGTGCATATAATCTGAATGGATGAATGCATGGGTAAATGCTCTATACCATTGGTTGTGTTCTTTTACTAGGTAAGGATTAAAAAGCCAATTGCTCTTTAGTTCTTTGTTATTAAATGCTGCTAATGAAGCTAGAATAGTAATGCCTAAAATGACAAACGTGATGGGAGTCTCAGAAAAATTCATGTGTTAGCTTGTGTGATCTGTAACTATAACCCACTGCCCATCTACTTTTTTCCAAATAAGCGAAAAATGACCTCCTACATCCAATGTATCTCTTTCTAGATTCCATGATCCTAACATGTAAGCCGCATCGACAGATAAAATATCTAATTTCTTTACTTCGAACTCTAAAGTACCCATTTCTTTCTGTGTAGGATAACCCGCTTTATAAGCGTCTAAAGTTTCTTGCCATCCATACCTCACTCCGGTTTTACTCATAAAAGCCATAGAATCACTTTTCCAGTAATGCTCCATAAATGTTGGAATATCACCCGCGTTCCATGCCAATTTCTGAGCCTCTAGATTGGTTTTAATAATTGAAATGGTTTTGGCTTTATCATGCTGCACCTCTACCCGTTGCTGTTGACAACTGAATAGCAACAGACTGATAGCCACTAAATATAAATTTTTCATTTTGTTTTTCTTAAAAAGCTTCTCCAATAGTAAAATAAAAATTGGTTCCCTCAGGAGTAAACGCATAATCTACTCTAATTTTAATTCCCTTTTCTTTGTCTAAGGTGTAGCGCAGACCAGCACCATAGGTATATCTCCATTTACTATTAGCTAACTCCTTTAATGAAGGCATTACACTTCCTGTGCTCAAGAAACCTACTCCACCTATTCTTCTCAAGATATTTCTTCTAACTTCTATCTGAGGAACTATACAAACATCGTCTATGTATCTGCCCTCTAGGTATCCTCTTAATCTTTTAGTCCCACCTAGTCTAGCTTTTTGGAAAAACGGAACATCTCCCCAGTTAATATCTGCATATAACTGCGCTGCCAGCGTTACTTTCTTCAAACTCCAAAACTTCCTAGCGTCTAAGCGCACCCTACCGAAGTCAAACTCACTGCCTATGGCTTTATTAAATCCTTGATAAAGGAGACTCACATAACTTCCTTTAGACGTGCTGTAGACATTGTCTCTTTTATCTAATCTAACCACCGGACCAAATCCACTTATGACTCCCCCCGATTCTCCTAGGACATCGGTTGAATCTAAAATTCTTCCTGCTTCTGTTTTATAGATGTCAGGAGTATCTATCCAATACCTAAAACCAGCAAAAATATCTTTTCTCACTTTCTTCAAGCCGTCTACTTGAAGCCTAAAATAACGCGAATTATAATTTTCAAAGTCTTCTTTTTTGCTATCATCACCTAGTCCATAGAAAGGATATATATAATCATAATATCCAAACTCGCCCTCTATTACATTACTCCACTCATCCAGGTAAATATTAAAAGGCAGATAAATCAACACCTGTTTACGCTGCGTATATGAAGCGGCCAACTGCAGCTGGCTAGAAGGACTGATGCTGTCATTCCTGTCTATATAAAAATTATATATTCCTCCTGCACCGAAGCCCCACTCAGTTTCTGGAGTGTAATATGCCGCTGGAAATCCTATTAATAAATTCTTTCTTTCGCTACTGATTGGGTCGTTTTCTTGCGTAGCAATATCTGCACCTTCTTCCTGACCGTTTCCGTGGAAAAAGCTCAAGAGAAAAAATAGAAGAAGGAAATTCTTAAACATTAAGCCAAGATACTATGTGATTGTTTACTTTCGAAAACGATTGAAAAAAGATATACCTATTGCAACGCAGATATTATAAATTTAACAAGCCATACGGCTACCTATCACAGTTTACTGATGAAGGAAAATGGAAAGGTCTCTCCCAAATTCTAAACCTGCCTGATGATGTATACGGTGTGGGAAGATTAGATGCCGAGTCTGAAGGTTTACTTCTTTTAACCAATGATACTTCTATTAATCAGCGGCTTCTCCTACCTAAAAATAAGCATGAAAGATGTTATTATGTTCAAGTAGATGGGGAAATTACCAATGAGGCTTTGGCTCAACTCGCTAAATCTGTCACTATAAAAGTGAGTAAAAAAGCTTACAATACACTGCCTGCCAAAGCCAATGTATGTGCGCAGCCAGATTTTATTTGGGAAAGAGACCCGCCTATTCGAATAAGGAAATCTATTCCCACTTCATGGGTGAAACTCATACTGAGTGAAGGTAAAAATAGACAAGTAAGAAAAATGACTGCTGCTGTAGGATTTCCTACACTTAGACTGGTTAGATTTTCTATAGAAGAGCTTTCTTTAGCTCATCTGGAACCCGGAGAAATGAAAGAATGTAATGAGAGTGAGTTTAAAACGATGCTCCACTTGTAATTTTACTAGATATTAGCGGCATGAAGTATATGATAAATATCATTCGATTAATCTTAATAGTAATTATAGCAGCTTATGGCTCTACGATAGGGCTAATCATTCTGCTATTTACCGGTTCTACTGATAAATGCATTAACACTGCAGTATACTTATTCTCGAACGGTGTAATGTTTGTGTGCGGCACTAAATTTGAGAAATATGGAAATCAGGATATAGAAAAGTCTCCTGGTAAAATTTATGTTTCTAATCATGAGAGTCACATAGATCCTCCAGCTGTTTCATTAGCTTGTCCACACCCGCTCTATTACCTAGCTAAAAAGGAAATGAAATACGTGCCCTTTATTGGCTGGTACATATGGTTAACAGGGATGATTTTCATAGATAGAAAGAATAAAATAAAATCTACAGAGTCCATAAAAATAGCTGGGGAAAAGGTTAAGAACGGAAAAAATGTAATTTCATTTGCCGAAGGAACTAGATCTAAAACGGGTGAACTTATGCCTTTTAAGAAAGGTGCCTTTAGAATGGCCAAAACTCATGGGCTGGATATCGTGCCAATTGGTATTTTGGGAAGCAGAGATATTATGGCGTCAGGAAGCCTAAGGATACACTCTGGAAAAACACTGAAAGTAAATATAGGAGAAGTCATAAAAGCAGAAGATCATGCAGACTTAACCTTAGACGAACTATCAAAACTAACTCGTGAGAAGGTAAAAGAGCTTATAGAAGAGCTGAAAAGAAAGTAGAAATCAATGCAAGACTACCTTTTACATCTTAGAAAATTAGGCTTAGGGCCAGATGCTTCGATGGCTGAAGTAAAGAGCGCTTTCAGAAAAAACGCCAAACATTTACACCCCGATGTTAATCCTTCTGCCAGTGCGAAGGATGAATTCGCGCGGCTTAGGTTCTCTTATGATTTTATTCTTTCCTACAGAAACACTAAGAGAACGCAACAGAATTATAAGAAAAGAGAACCTATAAAAAAAGATGACGATCTTAATCTCAAAAAAAAATATGGGACTCACAAAAACTGGGATTTCGAAGAAACGCGAAAGAAAAGAGCAGATGCACAAGAACGAGCAGAAAACCTAAAACAAGAGTATTTAGCTTCTGAAGAATATACGCTAAGGCTAGTCTTTAGCCGATTCTTTAATTACGTGGCACTTTTTCTATTGATGATTATTGTAGGGTTAATGATTAAGTTTCCGCTAGAAAGGGGGCTGGGAGGATTTTTAACGTTTCCGATATTATTCGCTATCGGCTTTCCTTTGTGGTGGGCCTATGTGAGGAAAACATTTAAAAACCTATCCATTGAAGATTTCAGACAGTCGCTCAGCCAGGTTAGTAAAACCTATAAATTTTGGACTTATACTATGGTGATCACCTCTTTCATCATATTCTTTACTGCTACTATGCATACTGTGGTAAGCTCTTCTTTGATTATCTCTCTCTTTCTTCTTCTGGGAATAGGAGCAAAATATGTTACTGGAACTCTACTTAAATACAAGAAAAACAAACAGAATTATATATCGTTTGGCTTAATCCCGTTTGCTCTTAGCTTACTTTTCTTAACGAATTTTGTTCTTTCACATTCTCCTACAGAAAAAAAACACGCCTACCAGTTTAGCCCTTACCAAGGAGAGCCTTCTTCTATGGCAGATGGTCTAATCTATCTGGAGGATGGATTATGGGCGGATGAATATTTACTGAGGATGTATTTCGAGAAAGAAGTTCAAAGAGCTTCTCACATTAATGTGAGAACCGAGAAGGGTTTATTTGGGATAGATGTTCTTAAGGAGTATAGCTTCTCAGGAAAAAGATAAACAAGTCTAAATTTAGGATAATAAAAAAGGCCAGCATAGCTGGCCTTTTTTTGTAGGAGTATTTTCTATTACCTAATAATGGTAATGTGTCCTTTCTTAGTAATGTTTCCTAGTTCGTGATAGGACTTCGTCGTTATGATGAAATTATAAACTCCATCTATCACATAGTGGTCTCTACCCTGGAATGAACCATCCCAACCCTCATAAAGGTCTTTAGTTTCGAAAACCACTTCTCCCTGTCTATTAAATATAATACAATGATATGCTTCTGGATCGGCTGCTGAAGAAACGGGTAGCCAAACCTCATTTAACCCATCTTGATTTGGAGTAAAGGTATTAGGAATGAAAAACGAAAAATCTATCTGCTCAAATACTGCTACCACAGTATCTGTTTGACCAAAGTTAAATACTACGTTGGGATCATTGTTTGATGGTGTAGGTGCATGAGAGGAACTTATCCAGCCTATAAACTTGTAGAACGGATTCTCTACTGCAGTAAATTCAGATGGTACATTCCCCTGAATAACTCCCGTCCATTCTGTACTCGTTACATACCCTAAATCAAAGCTTACTGTACCTGCATTTTCAGGTTTCACTTGGACTGTAATGTCATAATTCTCTAACTCGATAAACACCGCTACTATAGCGTCACCAGATTGAATGCTTGCTGAAACTGCCGCCTGTAGGTTATCTGGTGTAAATAATTGACCTGCAGCCTCCCAATGACTGAAATACCACCACTGATTTATAGGCGTAGCTATTAAATCTATATTATCATTAATGATATATGTTTCTATATAAGGATAAGTAGATAAATCTAACCCATCTAGATTTACTGTTCCTGAGCCTACAGGAAAAACATCAATAGATATATCCCAGTGCTCAGTATAAATAAATACAGCTGTTATCGTTCCATCTCCGTTTATAATAAAATCTAAAAGAGCATCTGTATCATTTCCATCTATAATAACTCCTCCTGAAGTTAACCAGTAATCAAACTCATACCATTCATTAGCTGTAACGTCTAACGTTAACGTTCCGTTTTCTATAATATCTATACTGTCCCCTGCGCCATAATCCTCTCCTGAACTGGTTATTACACCTGCATCTGTATCTGATAAGTCGAGCGTAACGGTGAAAGTAGGAACCTCTTCAAAAATAGCGACAAGAGTGTCTTCAATAAGAAAATCAAAGTCAGCTATGGTGGAGAATTCATTTGGGTTAAGAGTATGATTATTTAACTGCCATTGAACGAACTGCCAACTAGCATCTGCGGGAGTTGCCTCTACATCCATATTCAAATCTACCGCGTAATCTGCTGTAGTAGGATAAGCTGGAATAATTACGCCTTCTGCAGTAATAGTTCCTGAGCCTGCTGGAATGACATCGAAAGTAAGTGACTCACTTAAGAAGACATCAAACTCTGCTATAATCGTATCATTTTCACACGCATTTAATGAAATAACAGCATCATCATCGTCTCCGAGAATTTCATTATATATTACTTCCCAGTTATCAAATATTTCAAATCCACTTTCTATAGCTGACAGTTCTAATTGAGTAGCTGATGTATACGTGTATGTTCCTGGTGTAGTAATCTCTATTCCATCTACCATTATACCTCCGAATCCTGGAGGGTCTGTTTGAAAATAGATATCAATAGGAGTATTATTGGGAATAAAAGTAGCCTCTACAACTAAATCACTCGTTAAATTAACTTCTTGATTAAAGGCCATAGGGTCTGCAAATACAGCATCACCAGAGACTACATTCCATCCAGTAAAAGTAGAACCACAAGTTTCTATAGCTTCTAAAGAAATAGTTAATCCTCCAAAATAAATTCCTTCGAATGTATCTGTTACAGGTGTGGTACTGAATAAAATTTCTCCTACACCGTTTACATTAGCGGTAACATTAAAAGGGCCTTCTAAATCTGGAAAACAATCTTGGATAACGGTATATACAAAGTCATATCTGTCGCAATTGAATTGTCTTATAGCATCAATATTCCCTTGCCACCCTGCTACACTTCCACCCCATCTATCTACTTGACCTTGCATCTCTGGAAGCATATCAGCTTCAAACTCATCTAACAATGCAGTTAGAGCATCACAATGCAAGGCTCCGTTTAATAAGTCAGAGTACCTGTTGATGTAATCTTGAAAGAATGATTCGTTTTCTAACAGGTTACGGTAGATCTCCGAGTGACCTACATCAGAATTCCATGACGGTCCATTCCCGAATACTGTAGCCACCTCGCACACAGTTGGCGATTCAAAACCGGTAGAACTCCACCCTGTATAATTCTGTCCTAAATCTGAAATATTATCCATATCCCATAAGGCATATCTCCAAGGCATAGGATTATCAGGATTTAAACCTTGCCACCATTTGGTATTCCAGTTTAGCCAATCTGAGTTCACGAAAAACGTATTAATTATCATGTAATCGATGAAGCTCTCTTTACTAATTAATTGCAACGCTGCTTGATAATTAGCATCTACAGTCATGTCATTTAATCGAATGAAATCATACGTATCTTCCCAGTTCTGCAGAGTCCCATATTCTACATCTACTCCTCCCCATTGCTCTAACATATCCATCTCATCTCCAGATGTATTGTAATATTCTTCGGTAAAATCTTCGTCTATTCTTTCTCTGTATTCATAAACTCCCCAGTACTCACCATTTAAATAATTTATCGTGTGCTCATAGGTTCTTTCGTCTAATTCTAAATCTGCATTATGACTAACAGTTTGAACCCATCCATCTCTTAAGTGAGCTGCGGTAGGAGGACCGTCCTGATAATTATCAGAACCGGCTGCTTTGATGATTAGCACATCAAAATCTGTTCTATCTTTTACAGAAAACATTTGGTGATCAATCTTATTGGCATACCCATATTCATCATGAACATGAAGCCTCATCCCTCTCTGGTCATAAGCCCATGAGTCATTTCCATGTCTTCTCATTTCTCCTTCTAACTGCCATTGTCTAACTCCAGCTTCATCAAAAAATTCTACAGAAACAATGTGAGGACCTCCGCCTCCACCCCAGCCGCCTCCACCGCCTCCAGAACCTCCGCCTCCGCCCCATATCTCTAATTGGCCGTTGACAGAGAATGTAGAGAATGTGTGACTAACTCCTATAAAGTATGTATTAGTTGCGGTGAAACTTTCAATATGATCAGAACCTCCATTAGAGAAACTCTTAGCTCTTAATGTGGTAACGTCTGCTAAATTCACTGCAGAAGCATATAAAGTTGAGCCAGCTTCAGGCTCTGTTCCGTCTGTAGTATATCTAATATCGAAGCCTGACTCTGTGGTTATAGAAATATTTTGCGCTCCTCCGTAAAATCCTGCTGATTGACCAAAAACAGGAGTAGGTGCATAGTCGGTAACTCCACCTGTATTAGCGTTTCCTGGTGTAGGGTTTTCAAAAACTCCCCACACTGCTCCTCCATCTGTTAACCTCCCTGAAGAGTGCCCTAGTTTATTCGGAGATTCTATCCAAACTTGATCTAAAATAGTTAACCCTGGATCTGAGAGTATAACAAACTCTTGACGCATTTGAGTTAGTTTAAAATCTGCATGATGATTCGTACCATCTGACTCCCCTCGACCTGAAGCCCAAATTCTCACAGTTTCACCTGAATTGATAGTAAATCCTGCAGGTATCTCCCATTTATCTAAATTGTCTGGATTATCAGTTAGGAAGTAGCCTGCTAAATTTACTGCAGCAGCTCCAGCATTATAGAGCTCAAACCAATCTGGATCATCTCCGTAATTGTCTGTCCAAACATTTCTATTGGCCGCGCTATACTCATTAATAACAACTTGTGATTCAGCGCTTATAGTAATAAGTAAAAATAACGCTAATGCTATCTTTTTCATGTATTCAAATTTATCGGTGCAGGTGTCCTTGCAGTAACACAAATCTAGTACAAGAATGGTTGCATATACCCTCATTAATTTAAGTCTCTGAAATATTCTAAATGTTGGCCATTATTATAGCTCTAGACCACTCAAAAGAAGTTATTTGATAATTATAAAAGAATTAGTTAGTACTAAGGAGAGAACTCAATTATTTTTGCACCGCACTAGAAAAAGCACTCCAATGTCAGAACATACAGATCATAACGAGCCAGAACAGAATGAAATCGCTGGACCAGTGGTGTTTGCACTTAGCTGTTTCGCTATAGTTATAGTAGTTATCTACCTTATTTCTTAAGGACTCTTCTAAAAATATTAGGGCGACTATTATCTGATATTATCAAGGTATAAATGCCCACGTCATGTGAACTTATGTCCAGCGTGAGAATTCTCTGGCTGCTTATACGTTCTAAATGAATAGTCTGACCTAGATTGTTAATTAACATGAGTTTCCCTGTAAATGACTCATTGAATTCGATAGTCAATAAACCTTCTGAAGGGTTCGGGTAAACTATAAAGTCTAAAGATGTGTTTTCCTCAATTAAATCTGTCAAACACGCTCCTTCTAACCAACTAGTTACCCCCGAATTAATAGCCTCGCACTCATTAGTATAAGTTGCAGAATCACACCCACAGACCGGAAGATACTGCTCATCACAGATTCCATTAGGATCTACTTGCTGAGGATTAAAACACGCTGATTGATCACAGCCAGTGCAGCTAGACATATCAGTGAAGAATGATTCTGAATAATCTACCCCATCACTAGCCGTATAACCACATCCACTAACATAAGTGCATAGGCCATCTACTATACTTACTCCTAGAAGCATGTCACAAAAACCGAAATCTATATTGGACAAATCATCACAGGGTTCTACTTGAGATGAACATGAGCCATCCGTGTATGTAGTAACTCCATAATAATTTTCAGCTTCACAAGAGTTATTATAGGTTATTCCATCGCATCCACATACTGGTATTACTGCAGTAGGACAAACGGCTTCTAAATTTATTTGATTAGGATTTACACAAGAACCACACTCTAAGCTGCAGTCCTCATAAGACGTGAAAAAATAGGCGGAGTAATCTACTCCATCAAACCCTGTGGTAGAACATCCAGAAATACCTACACAGCTATTATTAATTATACAAACACCTAAAAACATAGCACATTCGCCAAAATCTGCGTCTACAAGGTCTAAGCATTCGGTGGTTTGAGCGTTGCTATTAATTAAAAGATTACTTGTGTAACTGCAATCTCCATCTGTAACAGTGAGTGCCACATGATAATCTTCATTTACGGGCTCGCTATCAGATAGGGTAGTAAAACTGGCGCACGGGCTTAATTCCGAAGAAGTTTCACCATTCCCAAAACTCCATTGAAAATCAGCTTCTTCGCTTAATTCAGTGATAGACTCTACCTGAAAGCAATATTCGTCTGCAGCATACGATTGAGGCTCATCGTCAGTTCCAAAAGAACCTTGGTAAGTAGATTGAATACTAGTTTCAGCGTTGCAAAGCGAACTAGAGCAGGGACCATCAGTCCAATTTGGAATTCCACTGGTTAATGCAAAACAAGAATTAGAATATTCTACTCCATCACACCCACAAACGGGATCAAAGATTGAAATACATAAGGCTTCTGGATCATAAAAACACGAATCGAAACAATCTGACTGCTGGGCTATTATATTAAATGAATATGTAATAGCGAAAATTAGGAATAGAGCTTTCATGACTTAAAGATGCATAAAACGAACGACCCGTTGCATTTTAAATATAAATAATGCACGCTCTTTGAGGTTTACTCATCTTATCTATGGTGATTTTAAAGAATCTGTAATTTTTCATAGTACACCTGTTTTAGCCTTCTTTTAGGTTCCTAAGTGATTTTATAGAACCATTTCAGAACTTCTCTTTCCATGAACACTGGAAATTACTCTACCTTCCCAACACTGACCTCCGGATGATTTGACTCCTTCCTAGAGTAGATAGCGCCATTAATTTTGTTTAACGTTACCTACCTGTCTAATTGATTAATAGCAATCTAAAGCATACTAATGAAGAGGAATCTAACATTCATCAGGATAAGACATGCTCTTAAAGTTTGTGAGCTTTCGGTTGCTATAATTGTAGGGTTATAGTCACTAATGTGTTTCAGCTTTAGCCTCACCAGAACTTACTAAATCCATTTCATCTATTAGTCTAGTAGCTCCTGCATACTTATCTATTATAAAGAGCACATAGCGAATGTCTACCATAATATTTCTACACTGGTTAGGGTCAAACATAATATCACTCATGGTACTTTCCCATGATCTGTCGAAGTTCAAACCTACCAAATGACCTTTGCCGTCTAAGGCAGGACTTCCTGAATTACCACCAGTGGTATGATTAGACCCAGTAAAACACACTCTTAATTCTCCATCTGAGTCTGCATACTTACCATAATTTTCTTTTTTCAATAAGGTTACTAAATCTTCTGGAAGCTCATAGTCTTTTAATCCTGAAGCATTCTTAGCCAAAATACCATCTGCCGTAGTATAAAACTTATACTCCATGCCATCTCTAGGCTCACTCCCTTCAGCCTTACCATAGGTTAACCTTAATGTAGAATTAGCATCTGCCCAGTAATCTTTATTAGGGAAGAATTTCATTAGCCCTTCTGTATAAACCTTCATTTTACTTTCTATTTCTCCATTATACTTTCTGTATGATGGAAGAGCTAGTGTATAAAACACCTCTACTACTTGATTGGCTAGTTTAGATGCTGCAGACTTCTGAAACTTCTTGTGCTTTCCTTTTGATATATCACTGATATAAGAAATACAGCTTTCTCTACTTGTTAGAACTTTATTTTTAAATACTTTTTTAGCATAAACTCCCCATCCTTCCTTTCCTGCGAGTAATGCCACTGGTTCTAAATCATCATCTAAATACTCTGAGTACAATGGCGTTAGTGCTAAGAATATTTCCTGGTCTATACTAGCGTTATAGTCATCGAAATAGTCATTTGCTGTTTTAGTGAATTTATCCTTCAGCGTTTGTTTTTCTTCTTCCTTCTCTAGATTTAGGTATTCTCTTCCGAAATTAGATACGTCTTTAGCGAAAGAAATAATTTCAGGTCCATAATAATAATATTCTATAAATAATTCTCTGGCCCTCTTATAAGACTTGTTAGCTTCCTGAAGCTCATTAAGATCTGCCAATACACTTGAATACCTGGCCTCATCCTTTACCCTATTTTGGAATTCTGCTTCGAGTGTCTGTTTTTGTCCGAGGGCGTCCATACGTTTTAACCCTCTGTTCTGACCTTTCCATTTTTTCCAAGCATTGCTTATACCTGACTGCTTAGAGGCATACTGTATTTTGGTTTGTTCATCTGCTCTCATGGCTGCATCTATAATGTTCAAGCTTTCATCTCTCATATGAATTCTCATCGGATTAGACTCATTCATTACATACTCTACTGCATCTGAAGTTAGAAATTGTTCCGTTTTCCCTGGAAATCCAAATACCATGGTAAAGTCTCCCTCATCTAAACCATCTAACGAAACTTTCAAATGCTGAATAGGCTTATATGGGACATTAGAATCACTGAATTCTGCTGGTTCATTCGTAGCATCCGCATATATTCTGAACAGTGAAAAATCACCTGTATGCCTTGGCCAAACCCAGTTATCTGTATCTCCACCAAACTTACCTACCGCATCTGGTGGCGACCCTACTAGTCTCACATCCTTATACGTTTTAGTTACTATTAAGAAGTATGAGTTACCATAATTATAAGCCCTCACTTTGGCCGCTAAAAGAGCGCTAGTAGCTGACTCCTCGATAGCTTTTGAGTTTTCCTGTAGTTTAGCTTGGACTTCTTCTGTAGTCATTCCATCAGTAATTCCCTCCATCATTCTGGAAGAGACATCTTCTATCCTATCTATCAGTGTAGCCGTGAGTCCTTCATTTGGTAATTCATCTTTCAATGTAGATGCCCAAAATCCATTTTTAAGATAATTATTCTCTAAGCTACTATGGCTTTGAATTTGACCATATCCACAATGATGATTCGTAAGGAGTAATCCCTGGTCTGAAATTAATTCTGCTGTACATCCTCCCCCAAAATGAACAATCGCATCCTTAAGACTACTGTGATTAATACTATAAATATCTTCCGCAGATAACTCTAAACCCATAGCTTGCATGTCATCCTCTACTGCCTTTAACAGTGTAGGAATCCACATACCTTCAGTGGCGTTTATATTAAGGGAAATTAATAGCGCTATGGCTACGCAAATGTTTACACAGATAGTTTTCATGAACTTTTTTTTATCAGATGCCTAAAATACAGAATTAACTCAGTCTATAATACTTCCATAATAGAAGAAAACTTAAAACTCACTGAGGACATCAGTTCTTTTTGTTCTGGAGTAAGACCAAAATAGTCTCCTCGTTTCTTAAGAATTTTATCCCTAAAAAGATGTTTAAGAATAGGTTGTAGTTTCTGTTGGTTTTCTATAAAGATAGCCTCCGTTACCTGATATCGCTCATTACAAGTACACTGCCTAAAACTAATTAGTCCTTTCCATTTTTGGTTTTTCAACTCCCTAATGAACAAATACGTACTGTCCTCATAGACAGACGTATGGATTACTTTAAAGTTAGCAATTCCTTTTAAAATTGTTATAGATTTAATTTCACTTAACTCATATCTTCTATCGGCTCTCACCTTACTGTATGGTGAAATGAGTCCATTTCTATATCCTGATATAGTTCCCGCAACAGTGTCATTCGACATTAGAACTATCTCTGCTGTAACTTTTTTGGCAGATGCCTCCGTACCGATGAATAAAACGAACGCTGCTATTAGAACTCTCAGCATCTTAGAATTCAACTCTTAGCCCAATATTCAACGGAGCTACTTCGGGAAGCTTTATATCATTACGGATCGCTTCATATTTCTTAAACAAGTTAGAGATTCTATACTCTCCATAAAGTGCTAGACCATTTCGACCTATAGCCGCTGTGGCATAGTACTGAAGAAGCTCTATATACTGAAGTCTCTTATACGTAATATTTACTTCTTCTGCTCCAGCGTTTCCCTGTGCCTTTGCTTCTATCTCGTTTTCTATTTTCATTCTAGAGGTAATACGGATAGCTCCTACTGCTCCTACTTCTATAAAGGCTCCTTCTTTTATTCCATGTTTCCCTAAGTGAAACCTATTCGTCAGTCCTATTCTTCCTGTATATAGATGCAATTGCTGGCGGTCATTTATATGATTTACAGAAAGAAGGTTAGCTGAATCTTGGTCCAATTTAAAGTTGTCGAATTGAATACCGTAATTTAGTCCAAGACTATAAAATTTAGCTGGCCTAAATAATTTCATTCCAGTGTAATTTATGCTAGTGGAAGACCACAGAGTGTTCAGGCTGTCTGGTGCACCTAATGTCAGATTGTACCCCCACCTCAACTGACTCTTAGAATTATCGTCTTCTACAGAATCTCTATCGTCAGCTACATTTCTTTCTAGCACTATCTCTTGGCTAGAAAGAGTTGTCGCTGAAAGCAAACTAAGTATTATTATAATTTTTTTCATTTTAATCTCATTTCTATGGTATATCCTTCATAATAAACCACTACTTTTTCTGCTTTTGAAGGATAATTAAACGAATAACTTTCTGCTCCTTGGAGATCTATAACGTTATAAGACATAATGATTCCGTCTGCCGTTTGAAATTGATAAAACAGATAGTCTTCATAGTCGCTTACACAATTGACTGAGCTATTAAGGAGCATTTCTACCTCAGTCTGATCTTCTCTAATAGTCAATGAAGGACTCATGATAGTTACTTTTATTTCTGACTCGGATTTCTCCAGAGTTATCGAGGGTGGAACTGCTTCAGTTTTATCTAAAAAATAGGACGCCTGTGGAACTCCGTATCCATGAGCATAATCACAGTAAGGATATAAATCTGAACCTTTTTCTAATTCATGGAAAAGTTCCATATTAGTCCAACTTCTATTTGCCTGCCATGCGCATGCAGCAAACCCTGCTGTAAGTGGAGATGAAAAAGAAGTTCCTTGTGTTTCTGAAACATTATTCTTTTTGGCTGCTATCACATGCCCATAAGCTGTAACATTCGGTTTTTGTCTAAAATCGTATGTAGGCCCTACAGAACTAAAAGCAGTATGTATTCCAGACGAAGGCAACAATCCTCCCACTGCCAATACACTATCTGCATCTGCTGGAGCCCCTACAAAATTCCAGTCTCCTGACCCATCATTCCCCGCTGAGTTAACCACTAAAATACCTTTTTTGGCTGCCAGATTTCCTGCTCTACTTACCAGTGTATTCAACCCATTCATGTCTCTATAAAAATACCTATTCCCTGTATAACCCAATGAGCTGTTTATTATATCAGCTCCATTTCTATCACTCCATTCTACAGCTGCCAGCCAGTTTTCTTCTTCAGAGAAAACTTCTATTTGAGCCTTTTCAGTTCTAGCCAATAGAAACTCTGCTCCTGTAGCCAAACCTAAAGTGTCTGACCTCCCTTCTGCCTCATAAATTCCTGCTATACAACTTAAGACTGCTGTTCCATGATAATGACCAGTGCATACGTCCAAATTGTTTTTCACAAAGTCATAAGTCGCTATGATTTTATTTCCTTCCCTCAAATGGTTAAAACATGGATTTATGTCTGAATCAGTAAAACCTGCATCCAGCACTGCTATCCTGATTCCTCTTCCATCGATGTTAGCCTTTTGAAATTCACTTCGGCCCATTCTTTCTGTCTGGTACTTTATAAGCGAGTCAGACTTATCGGACTGTTCCTCAAAATAGTCATCAGTAATACGCATGGAACTTTTAGAAAAAAGCATTACGCCTTTTACATAAGAAAGGGCTTTTACTTTTTCTATCTCTGCAAAAGAAGCCTTAACCGAAACCGCATTAAACCATCTCGTATGATGACTTACAGAACTTACACAATTCTCTACACCAGTAATATAGTTAGGGTTTACAGGATAATCCGTTATATCATATAAACTCAGTCCTAGTGACTCTCTTCTTTCTATAGCCTTATTATCAAAGTAATCATACGGGTTAAACTCCATACCCTCTTTATCGGTAAAGAATACCCAGAACTTTTCATCTTGAGTTAATCCACTGCTACTAACAAACAGACAAAACAGTATAGTCAGAACTCCCTTCATTATTTTTTCTGAAGTTTAGCCCACGAATCTCTTAGTGTAACTGTTCTATTGAATACTAATTTATCTGTAGTCGTATACTTAGAATCTACACAGAAATAGCCTAAACGCTGGAATTGAAATTTATCTCCTGCATTGGCATTTTTAAGATGTGGCTCAGCTTTGCAATTAGAAATCACCTCCAAACTATCAGGATTTAAAAAGTCCATGAAATCTTTTTCTTTATCAGAATCTGGAGACTCATGAGAGAATAATCTATCATACTGTCTAACCTCCACATCCAAGGCATGTTCTGTACTTACCCAATGGATGACGCCTTTAGCCTTTATTCCACTCGTATCTTCACCGCTCTTAGAGTCTTGGAAGTATGTGCAATGTACTTCTGTGATGTTTCCTTCTTCATCTTTGACATGCGAATTAGCCTGAATGATATAAGCTCCTTTTAACCTCACATAGCCCTCTGGTTTTAGCCTGAAGTACTTCCTAGGAGCTTCCTCCATAAAGTCGTTTCTCTCTATAAAAATTTCTCTAGAAAAGGGAACATTTCTGCTTCCTGCAGCTTCATCCTCAGGATTATTTATGAGCGTTAACTCTTCAGTCTTACCTTCTGGATAATTAGTAATAATCACCTTGATAGGCTCTAAAACACACATTACCCTAGGTGTGATTTTATTAAGATGTTCCTTTATGCTAAATTCCAAAAGAGCTACATCTATAACGTTCTCTCTTCTAGCTATTCCTACTCTATCACAGAAATTTCTTATAGACTCTGCCGTATACCCTCTTCTTCTTAACCCCGAGATAGTAGGCATTCTAGGATCATCCCATCCGTCTACCACATTCTCTTCTACCAACCTGAGTAATTTTCTTTTACTCATAATCGTATAATTCAAATTCAACCGAGCAAACTCTCTTTGCTTACTTGGAAAAATCTCCAGTTCTTTTATTAACCAATTGTATAATGGTCTGTGTACTTCAAATTCTAATGAACAGAAAGAATGAGTTATTCCTTCTATGCTATCACTCTGACCATGGGCGAAATCATACATCGGGTAGATGCACCATTTATCCCCAGTTCTGTGATGACTTTCATGCTTAATTCTGTAGATGAAAGGATCTCTTAGATGCATATTGGGAGAGGTCATATCTATCTTAGCTCTTAAGACCATGCTGCCTTCAGGATGTTTCGCATCCTTCATTTCAGTAAATCTTTCTAGATTTTCTTCTGCACTTCTATCTCTAAAAGGAGAATTAATTCCCGTTTCAGTAGGTGTCCCTTTTTGCTCAGCTATTAAAGCTGCTGACTGTTCATCTACATAAGCTTTTCCTTCTGAAATAAGTTTTACAGCATATTCATAAAGCGTATCGAAATAGTCTGATGTATATCTTTCCTCCTCATTCCAATCAAAACCTAACCACTTTATATCCGCTTTTATAGCGTCTACGTATTTAGTATCTTCTTTCTCAGGATTGGTGTCATCAAATCTAAGATTCGTTTTCCCTCCATATTTTTTTGCCATCTCAAAATTCAGGCAGATAGCCTTTGAGTGTCCTATGTGCAGAAATCCGTTAGGCTCAGGTGGGAATCTAGTAAGTATCCTCCCCTCATGCAGTCCTTCCTCTAGGTCCTTTTCTAGGATTTGTTCTATAAAGTTCAAGCCTTTTTCATTCTCTTCAGACATCCTTCTAAATTTGTTTATTAGCGTTGCAAAGCTAACGAAAAAAGCCTGCTAGTAAATACCAGCGGGCTTTAGAATTAACCAGAATTTTAGTTAATTAAACACCTTAAACGAACGCGTAATTTCTCCTGAGGTGCACACAATAATTTTTATCCCTGAGACTAGATTAGAATTACCCAAAAGTAGCGGAAGTTTAGCATTTACATCTTTGGAGATTAGCCTCCCTGAAACACTATATACCTCTACTCTTTACATTAGAGCGATATCAGTTCCATAAATCACAGCTCCACGATCAGAAACA
>CESE01039726.1_pt1 | contig 39635 bp, 39 predicted proteins | sample 350271 | NCBI WGS metagenome assembly CESE01 (sample SAMEA2621536, study PRJEB7988) | marine metagenome | isolation source: saline water (ENVO:00002010), including | reverse complement strand
AGTCCAACAATGGCTAGAAGCCCTGAAGATAAAAAAGTTAAGGTGCTCATGTTTCCAAACACACCAAGGGCCTTGGTTTGTTGCCCAGCACCTAGAGCACGTGATAAAACAGAACTTCCTCCAATACCAATGGCCAGGCCTAGTGCTGCTATAAAAAAAGTAATAGGAATAACAACCGTTATGGCAGAAATTGCCAAAGGGCCAATCCATCGTCCTACAAATATAGTATCTACAATCATGTTTAATGACATGACCAAAATACCAATAGAGGCAGGAACTGCTTGCTTGATTAGCAGGCTGCTAATAGGTTGAGTTCCTAATGAATCTGAATTTTTTTTCAAGGTTTTTTTCTCTTTAAGGAGAATTTATGCAATCGCGGTATCCGTATTTACTGTTTGCCAGTCTTCAACCCAATTGGCAAGCAATTGAGCAAAAGAGTCTCTGTCATTTAAACACGGTATGGTGTTAAATTCTTTACCACCAACTTCGTGAAAAATCTCTTCCCCTTCCATGGCAATTTCTTCTAGTGTTTCTAAACAATCACTTACAAAGGCCGGTGTAACTACCGCCATTTTTTTAAGTCCTCCTTTACCCATACGCTCTATTGTTCTGTCTGTATAGGGTTGTAACCATGGGTCAAACCCTAAACGAGATTGGAAGGTGGTAGAATAGGTGCCGCGTTCTAGTTTTAAATATTTTGCAACATTAACGGTCGTGATTTCACATTGATGTCTGTAGCAAAACTCATGTTGCTTTGACCCTTTTTTAAAACAGCACTTTCCGTCCATTTTACAAGCTCCGCTTGTAACGTCACTTTTTCTTATATGACGCTCTGGTACTCCATGATAGCTAAACAATAGGTGCTCATAGTCTAAGGTTTTAAGCTTCTCTCCGATGCTTTCTGCAAGCACTTTAATATAGTCTTCTTTATGATAAAAAGCAGTAGTGCGAGTAATGGTGACTTCTGGAAAGTGTTCAGCAACCAATTCTGCAACTTTTACATCAATAGTTTCTGTGGTAGCCATCGCAAATTGTGGATATAATGGGATGGTTTTAATTTCTGTACACCCCTTGTCTACCAGTTCTTGTAATCCTTTTGTTAAAGTCATCGACCCATAACGCATCGCTAAGGCCACAGGAATGTCTAGTTTTTCTTGTACTTTCTTTTGCAAACGCTCAGACAGCACAATTAATGGAGAACCTTCGTCCCACCATATTTTTGCATACGCCTCTGCAGATTTTTTTGGTCTTGTGTTTAAAACAATCCCTCTTACAAGTAAAATTCTTGCCCATCTAGGAACGTCAATTACCCGCTCGTCCATCAAGAACTCACCCAAATATTTTTTTACGTCTTTAGGATCTGTACTGTCTGGTGATCCAAGATTTACTAAAAGAACTCCTTTCATAAAATTTCTTAAATAAGTCCTCAAGCGAAGGCAAGAGGATGGGTATATGTCTTAGAATTATATTATTCTGGGCTGCGCCCAAGCAGACATTCAATAATTTACACTGTTATACACAAAAATAACCTTAATAAATGGGTTCTTAAATCAAGGCCGTGTAGATTAACATAATAATAAGAAAACCCCTCCTTAAGTGGTTCGATTAAGCTTAGGTGTAGGCTAATCTGTTTGTGGTTTAAGAACTCTGGGCCGTGATAAACTTTTTTGGCGTGGTTCCAAATTTCTTTTTAAAAGCCGCAATAAAATGACTCGCGGTACTATAGCCAACCTTAAGGCCTACCTCGTTTACATTATGAGCCCCAGAGGCCAACAACTGCCGTGCAACTTCCATCTTGTAATCAAACAAAAAAGCAAAAACAGTATCGCCATAAATTTGCTTAAACCCTTCTTTAAGTTTATTTATTGAAAGCTGTGTTTCATCTGCCAACTCCTGAAGTGTGGGAGGTTCTGCCATGCGGGCAATCATAATTTGCTTGGCTTTTTTAATTTTATCGACATTCAACTCGTCTGCCAAAAAAGGACACTGCTCAATATCCACATCTTCTTTTCTATTGAAGTAAAGGCTTAATAACTCATAGGCCTTTCCTTTGAAGTATAGCGGTTTTATAGACGGGTGAAGGTTATAGTTCATTAACTGGTTTAAAACAATAGCCATAGATGGAGAAATATGAGCATCCTTATAATACTTACGATCTTTATTTTCGCCAGTTAAAAATGAAACATAATTACCCTCATTAGAAAACAGCGTGTGAAATTTTTTAATGGGCAGTAGCACAGATATTACCCAGGAATTACTAGCTACCGTAACCTCAATCGGTAAGTCTCTTTGAGGATTATACAGTAACAACGAGCTACTCTCTTGTATTGGCAGTCTGTAGTTTCCGTTGTTAAAACTAAAGAAAGCAGAGCCTTTCACGCAAAAATGAAACTGTATAAATTCTGCATGCACATCTCTTTTAAATAACTGGTTATCAATAGTTTCGTTGTTTAGTTTTAATATATAGAAGCCCTGCTCAATCATGGTTTCCTTATAGATACCTTGAGCGATACTTTCTGAAATTTTAGTAGTGTCGTGTGCTTTCATTCTATTTAGAATTATTATAAATAACGAACTGTGATTATTCTGTAAAGATAGCAATATATTGGGATACAAAGCTTTTTTAGACAAATACAAGGAAAAACAGCGTGTATCGATATTAATGGTGCGTCTAGCGTTGTTTTTTGATTATGAATGCCCTTATTTTTGCCGTTCAACTTCTATTAAAATTAAAAGAGAAGCTTGTAGCCTATGAAAAGTAACGCTCAAAGCACATATACGGCATATCAAGAAGAAACTTTCTATGCCATTGGTCTTAATTACAAAAAGGCTGACGCAGAGATTAGAGGGCATTTTAGCATTTCAGAAGCTGCTCAAAAATCAATTCTCGATGCCGCTCAAACTATTGGAATTTCCTCGTTAACGATCGTCTCTACTTGTAACAGAACAGAGTTATACGGTTTTGCTAGACATGAAAAAGACCTCATCAAATTATTATGTGAACACACACAGGGTACTATTTCTCAATTTATAGAAGTGGCCTATGTTCGTCAGGGCCAACAGGCCGTTTCACACTTGTTTAGGGTAGGAACTGGACTGGATAGTCAAATTTTAGGTGATTTTGAAATTATAAGCCAGTTGCGCAACAGCTTACGACGTTCTAAAAAAATGGGCATGTTAAACGTATACATGGAGCGCCTCGGAAATGCTGTAATACAAACAAGTAAGCGCATTAAAAACGAGACCGATATCTCTACCGGTGCAACTTCTGTGAGTTTTGCCGCAGTACAATATATTATGGCACGTGTACCCTACGTAAGCCAAAAGAATATTTTACTTTTTGGACTTGGTAAAATAGGACGAAACACCTGTGAGAATCTAATAAAGCATACCAAAAACGAACATATTACCCTTATCAATAGAACCAAGGTAAAAGCAGAGGTAATTGCTGGTAAATTTAATTTGGTAGTGAAAGACTATGCTAACATTCAAAGCGAAATTGCACAAAGTGATATCATGATTGTTGCAACAGGAGCGCAAAAACCCACCATTAGCAAAGAACTATTGTACCTTAAAAAACCACTTTTAATTTTAGACTTATCGATACCCAAAAACGTATCTGATACTGTAAAAGAAAACCCAAACGTTACCTTGATTCATCTAGACGAATTATCTAAAGTAACAGACGCTACTCTTGCGCACAGACAATCTCAAATTCCTTTAGCAGAAGCTTTAATAAAAGAGGGCGAGGCAGAATTTAACACCTGGACGCAGCACAGAAGTTTTGCCCCAACTATTAAAGCGTTAAAAAGCAAGTTGGGTGAAATTAAGATAGGTGAAATTGATAATCAACGCCGTAAAATTGAAGGTTTTAACGAGGCACAAGCTGAGATTATAAGCGATAGGATCATACAAAAAATAACCACCCAAGTAGCAAATCATTTAAAAAATGCCCATGGAGGTGCTACCGAATCTGCAAACCTGATTCAACAAATATTTCGATTAAAGGAGAAGCATCATGAATAAGGTGATTCGAATAGGTACACGAGACAGCCAATTGGCATTGTGGCAAGCGCACACCGTTGAAAAACAGCTAGAATCTTTGGGCTACAAGACACAGTTAGTTCCTGTAAAAGCTACTGGAGACTTGAAACTAGACACTCCTTTGTATGAATTAGGCATCACGGGTATCTTTACAAAAACATTAGACGTTGCTATGTTGAATAATAGCATTGACATCGCTGTTCACTCCATGAAAGATGTGCCAACAGCATTGCCTAAAGGCATTGTGCAAGCAGCCGTTCTAAAACGCGCAAACACCCTTGACATTATAGCCACCAAAAAAGCTATTAATTATGCAAAGCCCTGTACGATTGCGACAGGCTCTTTACGCCGAAAAGCACAGTGGCTGCATAAGTTCCCTCATCACACGCTTGTGGATTTACGCGGAAATGTAAACACTCGATTACAAAAACTAAAAGACAACCCCTGGGATGGCGCCATCTTTGCAAAGGCTGGTCTAGAGCGCATTGATGTTTTGCCGGAGGGATACACATCCCTTGACTGGATGACACCAGCTCCAGCACAAGGCGCTATGGTCGTTGTTGCCTTAGAGAAAGACCTTTTTTGCCTAGAGGCTACGCAAAAGCTGAACGACACACCATCACAAATATGTACACAAATAGAACGTGATTTTTTAAGAACACTAGAGGGAGGCTGTACTGCTCCCATTGGTGCTCTAGCAAAAATTTCTGGAGATAAAATTCAATTTAAAGGATGTTTGTTCTCCCTTGATGGTAGTAAAAAAATAGAAATAGAAAGAACAGTATCCATCCACTCCATAGCACAAGCAGGAGAAGACATTGCAAAAGAGTTGTTAGGTGCTGGTGGGGCGATATTGATGAAAGAAATAAAAATTAACATGAATTCTTAGCATGCTATGAAAAGCATTTTATCCACCAAGAGCCTAAAAAAAGAGCAGATAAACAAACTCTTAGAAGCAGGTATGACCGTGGTTGATTATGACGCTATCTCGATAGCATTTTTAAATTTTGACTGCCCCGATAAAATTGAAAATGCTATTTTCACTAGCCAACAAGGGGTTTTCTCTTTTTTAAATAAAAAGAACAATCTTTCTACCATCAAAAACTGCTTTTGTGTAGGCACTAGAACAAAAGAGCTTTTAGAAGAAAAGGGGCTAAAAGTGTTAGAAATGGCTCAAAATTCATTAGAACTGAGCAAAATAATAGCTAAAAAGTATAAAAAAAGCCTTTTTTATTATTTCTGCGGAACGATGCGAAGAGAAGAGCTCCCAAAAGCAATAAAAGATCAAAAAATTAGTCTTTTTGAAGTAAAAACATACAAAACTGAGTTAAAAACAAAGAAATTTGACCAAAAATGGAACGGAATCTTATTTTTTAGCCCGAGCGGAGTTGCAAGCTATATTTCAGAAAATAAAAATGAAAAACAGGCAGTAGCATTTTGCATTGGAAAAACCACTGCAATGAGTGCTAAAGAACATTTTAAAGCCGTTGTTGTTGCAAAACAAAACACAATAGAAGATGTAATCTCTATGGCTATAGAAACATTAAAATAGACGCTCCAAAAAAGCGACACAAAACTAGATTATGATTAAAAATGATTTATTCTTAAAAGCTCTCAAAGGAGAAACCGTAGAAAGGCCTCCTGTTTGGATGATGCGTCAAGCGGGTCGTTACCTGCCCGAGTTTATGGAAATTAAGGCAAAGTATGATTTCTTTACTCGGTGCCAAACTCCTGAGCTTGCCAGCGAAATCACCGTTCAGCCTATTCGTAGATATGGTATGGACGCCGCTATATTATTTAGCGACATACTGGTGATCCCTCAGGCAATGAACATAGAAGTTGAGATGAGGCCTGATATTGGACCTTGGCTTCCTAACCCCATTCGTTCTCAAAAAGATCTTGATAGCGTGATTGTTCCAGACATTCATGAGTCTTTAGGCTATGTTATGGAGGCTATTAAAATGACCAAGGAAAAGCTTAATGATGAAATCCCTTTAATTGGTTTTGCGGGAAGCCCTTGGACAATTTTATGTTATTGTGTGCAAGGACAAGGAAGTAAGAATTTTGACAAAGCCAAAGAGTTTTGTTTTACTCAGCCTGTTGCCGCGCATGAGTTACTTCAAAAAATTACAGACACCACGATACTGTATTTAAAAGAAAAAGTAACCGCTGGTGTTGATGCTGTTCAAGTTTTTGATAGTTGGGGTGGCATGCTGTCTCCCGTTGACTACCAAGAATTCTCTTGGCAATATATCCAACAAATAATTGACGCTTTAAAAGACCATGCTCCAGTGATTGCCTTCGGGAAAGGGTGTTGGTTTGCCTTAGATACAATGGCAAAAAGTGGCGCAAGTGCTTTAGGAATAGACTGGACGTGTTCTGCAAAAAATGCTCGCTATTTAACTGGCGGAAACATTACCCTACAAGGAAACTTTGATCCTACAAGATTGTTTAGTCCTCCTGCTGAAATTAAAAGACAAGTCAAACAAATGATTGATGCTTTTGGTAAAGATCGATATATTGTAAATCTAGGTCATGGTATTTTGCCTAATATCCCTATAGAAAATGCTGCCGCATTTATTGAGGCGGTAAAAGAATATAAACAAGAGCAATGAGTATCTGGGCGCGCATATGGCAATTGAATACAGGAAAGCTTCTCAAGCTATCCCTATTGTTCTTTTCACGCCCACTGTATGTTATTCCTACCATTAAGGCTACTAAAAAAGCATTGCTTATTTGTGATACTCTTTATAAAGGCTCACACCATAGGAGCAATAAAGCCAATGCTTTTAGGCATGCTCTGTGGAATATTTTAATTTGTAGAAATATAATGAAATATTCCAAAAACAAGCAAAAAAGTGTCTTTTGGGCTCAAAAAGTGGGTGATTTGTATGAAAAAGTGACTCAAAATGAGTTTTTGGACGAGGCGATGGATATTCACAACAATGCTATTGGCAGAATCTTCTTTTTAAACAATATAGAGCAAAATGATGGTGAAATGATTGATTTATTGCAAAAAATGACTCAAAATGCTCAAAAAACGAACACAATTGAAGCAATGCAATGTCATCAAAACAAGTTGGTGTATTTAAAAGAATAGCGTGATTCAATGATGATACAAAATATATTTAAAGGCATAAAAGCATATGCAGGCACATTTAAACTCATTAGCAGTTTGGGCTTGTGGAAGTATTTTGCCATTCCAGTTTTAATTAGCCTGGTAACTGCCTCTTTGATAGGTGTTTCTGCATGGGTATGGAGTGACAATATTGCCAATGGCATAGATACCCTCTGGGTTTGGGAATGGGGCGCTCAAGGGTTTCATACTGTCGCTGAAGTAATTGGAGGCATCGTCATTCTTGTTTTTGGTCTAATTCTATACAAACACATAGTTATGGCCTTAAGCGCTCCATTTATGAGCCCAGTATCATCTTCCATTGAGCGTCACTTTTTAGGACAGCAACATGCCCATAGAGATACTAGCAATGCCTCTCAGTTATGGCGCGGTATTCGCATCAATGTAAGAAACCTGAGTATGGAATTACTCATTACAATACCGCTTTTAATCTTGAGCTTAGTTCCTGTTTTAAATATTATTACCACTGTTCTAATTTTCTTATTACAAGCTTATTATGCGGGGTTTGGTAATATGGATTATACCTTAGAGCGTCATTATGGCTATCGTGAAAGTGTTCAATTTGTAAAAAAAAACAAAGGTGTTGCAATTGGCAATGGAATTATTTTTATAATCATGCTTGTAATTCCTGTCATAGGTGTAATTTTAGTGTTGCCACTTTCTGTTACAGCTTCAAGCACAGAAACCATTAGACTTATCCAAGAAAAAAAATGAAAGAACAATTTGTAGCTTATATTCGTGCCCTTCAAGAAACTATTACCACTAAAATAGAGGCTATTGACGGGACCGCTAGCTTTAAAGAAGACCTATGGAAACGCCCAGAAGGGGGGGGGGGCCTTACCAAGGTTATTGAAAATGGTGCCGTTTTTGAAAAAGGAGGGGTTAACATTAGCGAGGTCTCAGGCAAGTTGCCAGAGAGTATGCAACAATACTTTGGTGTAAAAGAAGCTAACTTTTTTGCCTGTGGCCTTAGCCTTGTGTTACACCCCGTTAACCCAATGGTGCCAACAGTGCATGCTAATTGGCGTTATTTTGAAATGTATGACCAACAAGGAGCTATTATAGATCAATGGTTTGGGGGTGGTCAAGATCTTACGCCTTATTATTTGTTTGAACAGGATGCTGTTCATTTTCATCAAACATGTAAAACAGCGTGTGATATGCACAGCCCATTGTTTTATCCAAAATATAAAGCACGTTGTGATGACTATTTTTACAATGACCACAGAGGGGAAGGGCGTGGTATTGGAGGGCTGTTTTTTGATTATTGTAGAATTTCAGATGATATGCAACTAGAAGATTGGTACTGTTTTGTCACCCAAGTTGGAAACAGCTTCTTAGACGCCTATACCCCAATTGTTGAAAAAAGGAAGCAACTTCCTTTCACAGAAAAGCAACGAGAATGGCAAGAAATACGCCGTGGCAGATATGTGGAGTTTAACTTGGTGCATGATAAGGGCACGCTCTTTGGCTTAAAAACAAATGGCCGTATTGAGAGCATTTTAATGAGCTTACCCCCTAGGGTACAATGGCGATATAATCACCAACCAGAAGCAAACAGTGAAGAAGAAAAATTAATTAACGTACTTAAAAACCCTATTAATTGGGTCTAATAATAACTTGGCAATAGTCTCCGTGGCTGCTGCATTAGAATACTAAAAAATGATACTACGTAGAAATAGAAGACTAAGAGCGACCGAGGCTATAAGAAGCTTGGTGAGAGAAACTAGCATAGCACCCACAGATTTTATAGTGCCTATGTTTGTGGTTGAAGGTCACGGGGTAAAGGAAGAAATAGCCTCTATGCCAAACTACTATCGCTTTAGTTTAGACCTATTGCAAAAAGAAATAAAACTGTTGTGGGCTATGGGCCTAAAAAGCGTCTTGCTTTTTGTAAAGGTACCTGAGCACCTAAAAGACAACAAAGCAGCAGAGGCAATTAATCCAGAAGGATTAATGCAGCGTGCAATTAAAACGGTAAAAGATGCCTGCCCTGAGATGTTGGTAATGACAGACGTAGCCATGGACCCTTATTCAAAGTATGGCCACGATGGTATCGTGGGTAATGGCATAATACAAAATGACGCCACCAACCAAGTATTGGCAGAAATATCCTTGAGTCATGCTGTAGCAGGGGCAGATATTATAGCGCCCAGCGATATGATGGACGGGCGTATTTTTGACATTCGTTCCTTGCTAGAACAAGAAGGGTTTCACAACACGGGTATTATGAGTTATAGCGCCAAATATGCCAGTGCATTTTATGGTCCATTTAGAGACGCATTAGACAGCGCTCCGGTAAACAGCAATAACATCCCAAAAGACAAAAAGACCTACCAGATGGATCCTGCCAACAGAGCAGAAGCTATTAAAGAAACGCTCATGGATATTGAAGAAGGAGCAGATATCGTAATGGTCAAGCCGGGCTTGTGTTATCTTGATATTGTAAGAGATGTAAGAGATGCCGTAACAGTTCCTGTAGCGGTATACCAAGTAAGTGGTGAATATGCAATGCTAAAAGCAGCAGCAGAAAAAGGCTGGTTAAATCATGACGCTGTGATGATGGAGCAGCTTTTAAGCATTAAAAGAGCAGGCGCACACATGATAGCAAGTTATTTTGCTAAAGATGTCGTAAAACTCATCTCTTAAGCCTTACAGAAAACATATTGCTGTATTAGAAAGCAACCTAGCCTAGGTTTATGCCTCCACATCATGTTATGGGGGTATGAAAACACGTAGAAGTACCAGGAATCTAAAAACCTGAAGTTTTACTATCTAAAAATAATGTTGTAATTTTAAATTCGACTCCCCGCCCACACCTATCATGATAAAACGTTTAAAACTAGAGCATATCCTGTTTTTGGATATAGAAACCGTACCCGAATTTGCTGATTACCAATCCCTAGATGATACCTCAAAGCTTCTTTGGGAGGCAAAAACCAAGTATCAAAGAAAAGAGAAGTTCACTCCAGAGGAATTCTACGACCGCGCAGGAATCTGGGCAGAATTTGGCAAAATAGTCTGCATATCTGTAGGGTATTTCAAGCTAAAAGGAGCTGTTCGTCATTTTAGAGTCACCAGCTTTTATGGAGAAGAAGCCATTGTTTTAAAAGAATTCAAGACCCTGCTAGAAACCCACTTTAACAGGCCACACCATCTCTTATGCGCTCACAATGGGAAAGAATTTGATTTTCCATATATCGCAAGACGTATGATTATTTTGGGTATCGATTTGCCGGGAAGCCTTAATTTATTTGGCAAAAAACCCTGGGAGGTTCCACACCTAGACACCCTAGAATTATGGAAGTTTGGAGACTATAAAACCTTTACGTCTCTCAAGTTAATGGCGCATGTTTTGGGTATTCCATCACCTAAAGATGATATAGATGGAAGTGAGGTTCGCGATGTGTTCTATAAAGAAAAAGATATAGAAAGAATCGTTTCCTATTGCGAAAAAGATACTGTTACCGTTGCTCAAATTATCTTAAAGCTTCGTAATGAGGCTTTATTAATTGCTTCCGAAATTTTATCTGTGTAATATTATCTTAGGTTTTTGACAAATAAAAAAGAGGGCTTTAAAAGTAAATCGCTCTTTTCTAATCCCTAATTGTGTGTTGACACAATGTGCTATTTAAGTATCTTTGAACCAATGGCTGCCAAAAAAACACTTGATGTATTAGGGTTAAAAATCTCTTTTGGGAATAACAAAGAGGCTGCCACTGTAGTTCATGGCATTGATTTTACACTCTATGAAAATGAAATTTTAGGCATTGTTGGCGAATCTGGAAGTGGTAAATCTGTCACTTCTAAGGCTATCATGGGGCTACTTCCAAAAAATAACACCCATATTCAAGGGAGTATTATGTTTGAAGAATCCTCCTTGCTGGCCTTGACTCCGAAGCAATTTGCAGGGCTGCGTGGTAATGATATCGCCATGATATTTCAAGAACCTATGAGCGCGTTAAACCCATCTTTAACTTGTGGGTTTCAAGTTGCTGAAATTTTAATGCTTCACAAAAACGCTAGTGTTTCACAAGCTAAAAAAGAAGTGATTCAGCTTTTTAAGAAAGTAAAACTCCCAAGACCAAATGAAATATACAACAGCTATCCACACCAAGTAAGTGGAGGACAAATGCAGCGTGTCATCATTGCAATGGCTATTGCCTGTAAGCCCAAAATATTAATTGCAGATGAACCAACCACTGCCCTAGATGTTACGGTACAAAAAGAAATATTACAACTTCTTAAGAGCCTACAAAAAGAAACAGGCATGAGCATGTTGTTTATCTCTCATGATTTGGGCCTAGTCTCTGAGCTCGCAGACCGAGTATTGGTTATGTATCAAGGAAATATTGTGGAAGAGGGAAGGGTACAAGAAATTTTTAGCTCACCTAAAAAGCCCTACACAAAAGCACTGTTGGCCTCAAGACCTACATTAGATGTGCGCTATAAAGTGCTTCCCACAATAGCTTCTATTGAAGACAATAGCTTTGACCCCATTAGTGTAACCCCACAACAACGGGCGCAAAAACATAAAGAAATATACACCAAGGCACCTTTGTTAAAAGTTCAAAACATTGCCAAATCATACTTTTCTAATGTGCGCTTGTTTGGCCAGAAACAGGAGGTTGAGGCTGTTAAAGACATCAGTTTTGAGGTTTTTGAGGGTGAAACACTTGGCCTTGTGGGTGAGTCTGGTTGTGGAAAATCAACATTGGGGAAGGTAATCCTTCAGCTTGAAAAAGCTACAAAAGGATCTATTTTTTATAAGGGAAAAGAAATTACTGGATTAAAAAGAAAAGAGCTCAGGTCTTTGCGTAAAGACATACAACTTATTTTTCAAGATCCATATTCCTCTCTTCATCCTCGTAAAATTATTGGAGAGGCGCTTATGGAGCCCATGATGGTTCATAACATAGGAAACTCCAAAAAGGACCGAAAGGAAAAAGCAATCACCTTATTAGCCCGAGTAGGCTTGGATGCAAGTTATTTTTATAGGTATCCTCACGAGCTTTCTGGTGGCCAACGCCAACGTATTGGAATTGCAAGAACCATTGCTATGGAGCCTAAGTTGGTTATTTGTGATGAAAGTGTTTCTGCTCTTGATATCTCTGTACAAGCACAAGTCCTAAACTTGTTAAATGAATTAAAAGAAGACTTTGGCTTTACATATATCTTCATCTCTCATGATCTAGCTGTTGTAAAATACATGGCTGATCAATTATTGGTTATGAATGCTGGAGTTATTGAAGAGTTAGGTGATGCCGATGAAATTTATGCAAATCCTGTAAAGCAGTATACCAAAAAACTTATTGAGGCTATTCCAAAAGGATTCTAGGTGATGCCGTATTTCAATATAAACAAAAGCGCACTAAAAAATCATTTCAGGGATAACGCCATCTATAATAAGTTCTCCTTGAGTAGCTTCTTGAATTTCTGAAACACTAACGCCAGGAGCTCTTTCTAATAATTTAAATTTCCCGTCCACAACTTCTAGCACAGCCAGATTGCTTACAATTTTTTTAACGCAATTCACACCTGTTAATGGCAAGCTACATTGTTTTAATACCTTTGATTGTCCTGCTCTATTGGTATGCATCATGGCAACAATTATATTGTCTGCACTAGCAACTAAATCCATAGCGCCTCCCATGCCTTTTACCATTTTGCCTGGAATCTTCCAGTTGGCAATATCTCCATTTTGAGACACTTCCATCGCCCCTAAAATTGTTAAATCTACATGTTGTCCACGAATCATTGAAAAACTAGTTGCGCTGTCAAAATAAGAAGCTCCTTTAAGGGCGGTAATAGTTTGTTTTCCTGCGTTAATTAGATCTGCATCTTCTTCGCCGTCAAAGGGAAAGGGGCCCATCCCAAGTATTCCATTTTCACTTTGAAACTCAACCTGTATATCATCTCGCACAAAATTTGCTACCAGGGTAGGGATGCCTATTCCTAAGTTTACATAGTAGCCCTCTTTTACTTCCTGGGCGATGCGTTGTGCTATTTGATTTTTATCTAACATACTTCTTTAATTTAATGAATTGATCAGGGTCAAAATATTATATTGAACTTCATACTATCGCTGTCTTACTGTTCTTTGCTCTATGCGCTTTTCATAACGTTCTCCTTGAAAAATACGTTGTACAAAGATTCCAGGAATATGAATTTGATTAGGATCTAAGGATCCAGCCGGGACAAGTTCTTCAACCTCAGCCACTGTGATTTTTGATGCACCACACATGTTAGGATTAAAATTTCTTGCGGTTCCTTTAAAAATAAGATTCCCAGCAGTATCGCCTTTCCAGGCTTTCACAAATGAAAATTGAGCGTTAAATGCATGTTCTAGCAAATGCATTTTTCCGTCAAACTCTCTAGACTCCTTGCCTTGACCCACCTCGGTTCCAAAACCTGCTGGCGTATAAAAAGCTGGAACGCCACTTTGAGCGGCCAAACAGCGTTGTGCTAATGTCCCTTGCGGTATTAGTTCTACCTCTAGCTCACCACTAAGCATCTGGCGTTCAAACTCAGCGTTCTCTCCAACATAAGATGAAATCATTTTCTTGATTTGGCGTTTTTGTAATAATAAACCTAAGCCAAAATCATCTACCCCAGCATTGTTAGAAATACAGGTTACGTTTTTAATATCAAGGCGCACTAATTCTGCAATTGCGTTTTCTGGAATACCACACAATCCAAAACCACCCAACATAAAAGTCATTCCGTCTGTCGCGCCTTTACAGGCTGCTTGAACATTTGCTACTGTTTTATTAATCATATTTCTTAGTTTTTAAAAATCAAACTCTTCTGGAACCTCTTCTATGTCCTGAGGATTGCCCTCTTCTTTCCATTTCTCACAATCAACCTGGATTGTTAAATTTAAGGGTTCCTTAAACTCCTGTTTTGAAACACCTAAGGCCTCGTTATTGTAGCAATCCTTCATATACAAAGCCCAAACGGGCAATGCCATTGTCGCTCCTTGCCCATACATCGTTGACTCAAAATGAACAGATCGATCCTCGCCACCAACCCAAACGCCGGTTACAAGATTGGGTACCATACCCATAAACCAGCCATCACTATTGTTTTGTGTGGTTCCTGTTTTTCCAGCTATTGGGTTCTTAAACTCATAAGGATATCCTGTTACTGCCGTTTTGTAAGCTCTATTGCTTCCGGTTTTATGACGCAATCTAGATCCAGATCCAGATTTTGTGACACCTTGCAACAAGTTGACGGTCACATAAGCCGTTTCACTACTAATTACATCTTTTGTTTCTGGAGTGTGTTGGTATAAAATAGTTCCGTTTTTGTCTTCAATTCTAGTAATTAGCGTTGGTTTCACGTACACCCCTTCGTTGGCAAAGGTGCTATAGGCTCCTACCATCTCATAAAGAGAAACATCTGGGGTCCCAAGCGCTAAAGAGGGTACTGGCAAAATGTTTTCTGTGTCAATTCCCATCTTACCAACCAATGTAATAACGGGCTCTGGACCTACCCGATCTATTAACCTTGCGGTAACTGTATTTACAGAGTTTGCCAATGCGTTTGTTAATGATAGCATTCCGCCATATTTTTTGCTGGAGTTTTTTGGGCACCAATCATTCATGTTCCCTCTGGTTCCTGCAGGGATACAGTAAGGTGTGTTTGGCAGGGTATCACAAGGAGACATGTGCATTTGATCAATAGCAGTGGCATACACAAAAGGCTTAAAGGTAGAACCAATCTGTCTTTTACCCGTAGTTACCATATCATACTTAAAGTGCTTGTAATCTATTCCTCCAACATAGGCTTTTACTTCGCCGGTTTGAGGATTCATAGACATCATAGAACCTTGTAAATAATTTTTATAGTACCGTATAGAGTCTCTTGGGGTCATGATGGTGTCAATATCTCCATTCCAAGAAAATATACGCATCTTTCGTTTTTTGTCAAAGCTTTTTAAAATAGCTTCTTTGCTTTTTCCCTCTGCAGTCATTGCTCTATTGCGCTCACTTCTGCGTATTGAGTTATTAATTATTCTGTTAATTTCTTCTGGAGTTACATCCCTAAATGGAGCCGTCTTATTATTGCTGTTCTGTCTTGTAAATTCATTTTGCAAATTTGACATATGCGTCGTCATTGCATTTTCTGCATACCCCTGCATTCTGGCATCAATGGTTGTGTATACCTTTAATCCATCTCTATAAATATTGAAATTGCTTCCGTCGCTCTTTGGGTTGTTTTTTGTCCAGTCTCCCATAAAAGCGCGTGCATATTCTCTAAAATAAGTTGCCAATCCTTCAACATGCCCTTGCGGAGTATAGTTAAAAGCAAGCGGTGAGCGCTGCAGGCTGTCTTTTAATTCTTCTGAAATAAAATCATACTTTTCCATTTGAGACAATACCACATTTCTACGATTTTTAACCCCTTCTGGGTTTCTCAGAGGGTTGTATAAAGATGAGTTTTTAAACATTCCTACAAGCATGGCAGACTCAGAAACCGTGAGCTCACTTGGCGGTTTGTCGAAATAAATATTACTCGCAGACTCTATCCCGATGGCTTGATTTAGAAAATCATACTCATTAAAATACATGGTTAGTATTTCGTCTTTAGTGTAGCGTCTCTCTAAACGTGTAGCGATGATCCATTCTTTAACCTTCTGTATCCCGCGTTGAAACTTATTTCTGGAGGCTTGGTCTGTAAACAATTGCTTTGCGAGTTGTTGAGAAATAGTACTAGCTCCTCCTTTACTTCCCAAGTATACAGCAGCACGAAGTGTGCCGCGAATATCAATACCACTATGTTCGTAAAAACGAATGTCCTCAGTGGCTAGCAGCGCATTTTTTAAGTGCTCCGGTAACTCCTCAAAACTAACGGGGGTTCTGTTTTCTTTATAAAACTTGCCGATAACCCTGTCATCTGAAGAAATAATTTCGGTGGCAAGATTTTTTTCTGGGTTTTCAAGACTTGTTTCGTCTGGAAGGCTTCCAAAGGCACCAAATGATGCCAACAAAAACAATAACGCTATAAGGGCTATGCTGCTCAACAGCAGGAACCAAAATATCTTTATAAAGCCAAGGGTTCGCTTCTTTTGCTTTTTTTGCTTCTTTTTTGTGGTTGTTTTCTTTTGAGCCATAATGCCTTATTTTTTGTGTTAACTTCTAAAATATGACTGCAAATCAAAAATATAAATACACGCTAATTGTTAAAAATAATATACGTCTTCAAGCAGATAGTTTGCGGTTGTTATAATTGGCTATCATACACCCTGAAGTTTTACAAGTGGTATAAAAGCTGCTTTTACTTAAAGCAATTGTTATTGCCGCTTTGATTCTTCAATGCTATACCCTATATCTGTTATGCCCTCAAGGATGCTAACGCCTTGAGCATCGCCATTATTGCGCACAGCGTGGGAAATGTGAAGGGCATAATTTCCCGCCTCTTTAAAAATAAAATTTTCTTTATAAGACAATTTGTTTTCTTTGATCGCTCCAATACCTGTTCCTAGCCATGTTCCGTCCGGTCTTGCCATTTTATACTCCAAGGTGTCTACCCGTACTTTTCCATGAGGGTAGTGCAAGGAAACAATTAAAAATAAATTGCTAAATGGGTAGGTATTGTTATTTCGTATCGTAACAAAAGTGTCGTACTGTTTCAAGCTATCAAGTGCTGGAAACTCAAAGACAGCTGCATCTTTTACCCGCCAGGTATCTTCTTGAATAGCCAGGGTATCTCCAGCAACAGCGTTATCACCGCAGGATATAAAAATCGAGGCTAGAAGGCATGCAAAAAAACAGTTATACATTACTTTTTTGGATTGTTGGGTTTCGTGCGGTTTTTGTTCCTTGGGTTTGGTTTGTTTCCCTCAGCAGCAGGATTTGTTCCCGGTTGTTTTTTATTTCTAGCATTGGGTTGATTTGGCTTTCCAAATCCAGCCGCTACGGGCTTTCTAGAATTTCGCTTCTTCTTGTTCCTGCGCTGACCTGATTTTGGTTTATCAAACCGAGTAAGACTGTCTTGACCAACCACGTTACTAAACAATTCGGTGTCATCTATCTTGGTTTCTATCTTATAATCTTCAAGATTGGCTACAGTGTCTCCTTTTTTGTTAATCGCAATAATTTCATTAACGCGCTCTAGGGTTAATTCATGCCAATTCATTGCTTCTTTTTCATAAGCAAACCACAGCAGCCCTTTAAAAATGTCTGTTTTTTGACAAATGGCATTTCCTCTTTCTGTTTTAAGCTTTACATCACTCTTTGGAAACGTAGCCAAGGTGTCTAGGTAAGTATCTAGCTCAAAGTTTAAACAACACTTTAGCTTACCGCATTGGCCTGCTAGTTTTTGAGGGTTTAAAGATAGTTGTTGGTAGCGTGCTGCAGAGGTGTTTACAGATCTAAAGTCTGTTAACCATGTGGAGCAACAAAGTTCTCTTCCGCAAGAACCAATGCCTCCTAAGCGAGCTGCTTCTTGTCTAAAACCAACTTGTTTCATCTCTATACGAGAATTAAACGTACGGGCAAATTCTTTAATTAACTCTCTAAAATCTACGCGTTCTTCTGCTGTATAGTAGAAAATAACCTTAGATGCATCACCTTGAAACTCTACATCACTAATTTTCATACGCAGCCCTAAACGAATTGCAATAACGCGAGATTGTTTTTGAATATCTGCTTCACGATCACGTCCTTTTTGCCAGATATCTATGTCTTTTTGGGTGGCTTTTCTATATAAGACCGGAAGCTTGGTGGCATCTGGATTCTCTTTTTTCTTTTTCATTTGAACGCGAACCAACTCACCCGTGAGAGTTACCATACCAATGTCATGGCCAGACTCTGCTTGGGTAGCAACAGTATCGCCAATACTTAAAGAAAGATTTTCATTGTTTTGATAAAAATGTTTGCGTCCATTTTTGAAACGCACTTCCACTCCTGTATAAGGAGTCATGTTTGCAGGAAGCGACATATTTGAAAGCCAGTCAAACACCGTTAATTTGTTACACCCATCGGTTCCGCAAGTACCGTTGTTCTTGCAGCCTTTTGGTTGTCCATCGGCGCCAGAGGCACAGCTAGTACAGCCCATAATTATATATATAGTGGAGTTTCTGGGGTTTTTGTCTATCGTTTTGCGTTAAAAAAACGTGCTACTCAACATCATTCTTCAGGTAGTTCTTCACGGCAGTTAAACAGACAAATCATTAAAACCAAGAAAGCTCTCGAATAAATGAAACACTATTGTTTACAATGTAAAGGTATTAAATCTTACAGAATAAAAATTCAGAATTAGAAACTACTTCTTAAATTGCAAATTCTCCGATCTTCCCTTTTTAAATATCTTGTTGCTGGCATGGGTTCCTTTACGAAGCTCTTTCTGCTCTTCAAAAGATAATTGAATGATTTTATAGCATTGCTCACTACAGGTTTGTTCCATTTTTTCTGCACAGGCATTGCATTGAATAAATAACAAATGACAGCCTTCATTAGCGCAATTAGTGTGGCTGTCGTGGGGGTTTCCGCATTGATGGCAATTAGAAATCACATCGTCACTAATACGCTCACTTCTTCTATGATCAAAAACAAAGTTTTTGCCTAAAAATTTATTTTCTAATCCTTGATCATTTACTTGGCGGGTATACTCTATAATACCTCCTTCTAGTTGAAACACATTTTTAAATCCTTTGTGTTTATAATAGGCGCTCGCCTTTTCACAACGAATGCCTCCAGTGCAGTACATCACTAGTTTTTTATCTTGTTTATGGTCTTTTAAATCTTCTTCAATGATATCTAAAGAATCTCTAAAGGTGTCTACATCTGGGGTAACTGCATTTTTAAAATGTCCAATTTCACTCTCATAGTGATTGCGCATATCTACCAAAACTGTGTCTGGATCTTCTATTAAGTCATTAAACGCAGAGGCGTCTACGTGTACTCCAATATTGGTAACATCAAAGGTGGTGTCATTCAGGCCATCTGCTACAATTTTATCACGCACCTTGATCTTGAGTTTCAAAAACGATTTTAAATCTTGCTCAACGGCAATATTTAACCTACAATCTTGCAGAAAATATATCCCGTCTAAAAATGTTTTAAAGGCCTTGAATTTTTTAGCCGGTATAGACAATTGTGCATTAATACCTTCATGAGCTACATAAATACGGCCTAATACTTCCAGGGCGTCCCAAGCAACAAATAAGTGATTCCTAAAAAGTTCTGGATTACCAATATTGGCATATTGATAAAAAGAAAGCGTTAAGCGGTCTTCTCCCGCTTCTTCTAATAATGTTGCTCTCTCTTTGGCGCTTAGTGTATTGTACAGTTGCATGCTATACTAATTGTTAAGGATTAAAAAGGAATATTCTTACAAGATTCAAAAGTAGAGAAAAAGACCACTAACGCAATATTTTATGGAATAAATCCTCCGAATTCATGAATTAAGAGCAAGGAATGCTTCCAAAATTTGGAATGTTTCCAAAAATATGTATCTTTGTGTATATCAATTAAATAATAGCGACTGTTTACAAGCTTTAAAAAACAACAAGGTATTTGGTTGTTTCAAGACAAACGAAGCATTATTTTTAACATCAAATCGTTACATACTAAAAAATAGCATTATGGCAGATAGTAAAGAAAAAGAAGCAAAATTAAAAGCACTAAAGCTTACTCTAGATAAACTAGACAAAACCTATGGAAAAGGGACCGTAATGAAAATGGGGGACCAAGCCATTGTTGATGTTGAGATCATTCCTTCTGGATCATTAGGGCTTGATGTAGCTTTGGGCGTTGGTGGTTATCCAAGAGGAAGAGTTATTGAAATATATGGACCAGAATCTTCTGGTAAAACTACCTTAACGATTCACGCCATAGCTGAGGCACAGAAAAAAGGAGGTATTGCCGCCTTTATTGATGCAGAACATGCTTTTGATAGATATTATGCTGAAAGCTTAGGGGTAGACGTAGAGAACCTCATTATTTCACAGCCAGATAATGGAGAACAAGCACTAGAAATTGCAGACAACTTAATTCGTTCTGGCGCTATTGATATTATCGTTATTGATTCTGTAGCTGCATTAACGCCAAAAAGTGAAATTGAAGGTGAAATGGGAGACAGTAAGATGGGCCTACATGCACGTTTAATGTCTCAAGCATTAAGAAAGCTTACGGGATCTATTTCTAAAACTAACTGTACCGTAATATTCATTAATCAATTACGTGAGAAAATTGGAGTAATGTTTGGAAACCCAGAAACTACTACGGGTGGTAATGCTTTAAAATTTTATGCTTCAGTACGTTTGGATATTAGACGTTCAACACAAATTAAAGACACAAACGGAGGTGTCTTAGGAAATAAGACGCGTGTTAAGGTTGTAAAAAACAAAGTAGCACCTCCATTTAAGATGGTAGAGTTTGACATCATGTATGGTAAAGGAATTTCTAAGGTTGGTGAAATCATTGATCTTGGTGTAGATTTTGAAATCATTAAGAAAGCAGGATCTTGGTTTAGTTATGATGAGACCAAGCTAGGGCAAGGTAGAGATGCTGTAAAAACATTGTTGCTTGACAACCCAGAGCTTATGGAGGAACTAGAAATTAAAATAAAAGACTGTATCAAGGCCTTGGCAGACGCTTAAATAATGACATCGAGGTTCTTAGTCATTCTTAATGAATAATTAACCTTAAGAAAGTGCTGTTTTTATCCAGCTTATTTTAATAAATACCTGGCACATCTTCATGTCAAATTTAAAAATCGGAAATTTATATATACTATATAATTTCCGATTTTTAAATTTAGTATCTTTTCCTTCTGTTTTAAAAAGAATCTTGGCATATTTCATGTCTTTTAAAATTAAAGTGCGGCGCGCTGTATTAAATCATATTTTGAAACGTTATGATAACACTAGTGTTTTAGAAATAATGCAAAAGCTACGCAACCCTCTTCACAATCAAGCATCTAGTTGGTGTAGAAACCAATAGGTTGAAGCTGTTTGTGTATAACAATTGCTAATAAACCAAGGCAACTACATTTGACTTTAGACAAACTCATACACGGCTGTAAAAGAAAGGATGCTAAAGCGCAAGCAGAGCTATACAACCGCTACAGTGGTGTGCTGTTTTCTATTTGTTTGCGATACTCCCCAAATAAAGTCGAAGCAGAAGACAATTTACAAGATGCTTTTATAACTATTTTTAATAAAGCAGAACAGTTTAAAGACAAGGGCTCCTTTGAGGGTTGGATAAAAAGAATTACAGTAAATACCGTGCTTCAAAAATATAGGAAACAAAAAGTATTTGCTATCAAAGATGAAGCGCAAATTGAGGATACAGCAGATGAGGAAGTGATTGATCAGGGATTACCTCTAGATTATTTACTTAGTATAATACAAGAATTGCCAAACAGATACAGATTGGTTTTTACCATGTATGTTATGGACGGATATTCACATAAAGAAATTGGAAACTTGTTAGGTATTAGTGACGGAACCTCCAAGTCTAACTTAGCCAGAGCAAGGGGTATATTAAAAACAAAAATTGAAGGCTACCATACAAGTAGTCACTAGAACATAACTTTGTTGCAAGCCCAACGACACAATGAAACAAAAAAAGAACATAGACCAACTTTTTAAAGAGCGCTTCGCCCAACACGAAGTGACTCCTCCTAAACGGGTTTGGGATAACATCCAGACGCAACTAAGAGAGGACAAAAAAGAGCGTGTTATTATTCCGTTGTGGTGGAAGATTGCGGGTGTTGCCGCATCGTTAATTTTGGTATTTAGTTTAAGTAACTCGTTGCTGAATGACACAAACAAAAGCGTTGTTGAGGAAGTTCCCGTACTTGAAAAAATTGAAGTTTCTCCAAAGATTAAAAAAGATCTTGAAATAAACAATCTTGGAAATGATACTCAAGTCGCTAAGGCGCCTCACGCTATCAAAAAGAAACAAATTATCTCTTCTAAAAAACCGTCACAAAACAAACTAAAGAGCACAAATAAACAAAACAACGCCGTTATAGCCGCCGTAATAGAAAATGCTCCTGGCAAAAAAAATACCGCTTCGGCGATGAAAAAACAGAAGACCGCGCCTGTGCTTAGCACCAATAATGCTGTTGCAACTAAGCCAGACACAAAAAGTATCGTTGTTGAACCTAGCATTACAATCAACAATGTTATTATTGTTCCACCAACTACAAAAATTGCGGTTGTGACTAAAGAAGAATCACGAAAGACTTCTATTTTTGATGCTATTGAACAGCAAAAAGAGATAGAGGCAAAGAACGCTGTTGCAAATAATGAAAAGCAAAAAAACCTCTGGGAAATCGCTCCCAATATTGCTCCAGTGTATTATAGTACTTTAGGAGAAGGATCTTCTATAGACCAAAGCTTTGCAGACAACTCTCAAAACGGTAATATAAATATTAGCTACGGGGTCGGGGTACGTTATGCGCTAAGCGCCCGCTTAAAAATACGCTCTGGTGTTAACAATGTAGCCCTTAGTTATAGCACAGGAGGCATAGAGCTTGGAGATGGCCCTGTCTCGATAGCGCTAAAAAACATTGACTATAATAGATCTGGAATTGTAGTAATCGCTCAAGATTTAGGCACTTTTTCTGCCCAAACTGCAGCGGGAACTTTTGGAGAGGTTACTCCAAAATCAACCAACGGAGACGCCTTTATCAATCAAAACATAAGCTATTATGAGGTGCCGCTGGAATTAAGCTATTCGGTATTAAATAAAAAACTTGGTATAGATATAATTGGGGGCATAAGCACGCTACTTTTAGGTAATAATGAAGTGTCTGTAACGGCAGGAAACTATAATGAAACCATAGGATCTGCCAACAATTTGTCTGGCCTAAGTTTTGCAACCAACATTGGTATTGGGGTACACTACAGGCTATCAAATTCATTTAAGTTTAATGTTGAACCCATGTTTAAATACCAGCTTAACCCATACACAGATAGCGCAGTAGACTTCAAACCATATTATGTTGGAGTATACACCGGCTTAAGTTTTAAATTTTAGGTAGCACCAAAAGCTCGATAGGGCTATTTTGGTGCAGTTTTAATTGGTTTGTTTGAAGTTCAATATTTCAAACGATAAAACTAAAGACCATCTTGTCGCCACGAGATGGTTTTCTTATTTCAAAAATTCTTTTATTTCATCAACCCCTATAGTAAGCTCAATAGGGGCGTCTATAAAGCTTGAAATTTCATGTTGATTGTAGTGTAAAACCAAGCTGTCCTGTCTAAATCCGATACTAGAAGGCATACTAAAAGTGTCATTGTAAAACCAAAAACGATCTGCATTAATGTTGCTTTGTTCTGAAATATCGAATGTTTTCCTAAACTTGGTCTCGGCAAACTTTTTAAGACTGTCATAGGATGTAAAAAGATTTTCATTTGTTAACTCAAGGCCCGTGCTAGGATCAAAATTTGCAAACCTAAGCCCAGTATATCCATGAGCGCCCCCTATGTATTTATAGTGTCTCATCTCTAAAGAGAGTAACATATCGCTTCTATAACTTTCGCTCACGGATACTTCAGCAAAATACGCTGCAGCCAAATCGGGAAACTCGGCATGATCCTGCCAATAGCGCTTAATAAAGCCTCTAGACGCCTCCTGGATAGATGTTGCTGGCGGCGCCTGATTTGGGTCACCCAAGTACAAAGACTTGATTATAAAGGCTGTAATCGTCTTGTTTAACTCTGTTTCCCGGTTTTTCTGTTCAGGGTATAAAATATAGTCAACACTAATTTCTGGACAATCTTTAGAAGCGCAATGCAACAGCTTTTTTTGGGAAAAAGAATGTTGATCAGGCTGCAGAATCTCATGAGTACATCCCACAAAAATAAACACGGCAAAATAGATGGAAAAAGATGTGGCACTCATACTACAAAATTACGACAGTTTTTTTAAACACAAGAATCCACGAAAACTTGCTAGAGTTGATGTAAAAGGAGCAGATGTAAAGAGCGCCATCCCAAATTCATCTTGAGCCTTTTCAATAAAATTAAAAGAATCTTATTTTTTATAAAAATTCATTTCGTCTAGATACTCCCAAACCTTACCCGACAACAGGGGTCGAATGTTTTTTGATTCTTTAATTGCTTTTCTTATAAATGTAGAGGACAGCTCCATAATAGGCGCTGAGACTTTAGTTATTTTAGGATGATTATCAAACTGTGTTTCTGTCAAACCTTGACTAATTCTGGGGTAGACAAACAGCTCATAGCGGGCTAATATCACCTCGTAATTTTTCCACTTATGGAAGCTTTTAAGGTTGTCTTCTCCCATGATTAAACAAAAATCTTGTGTAGGATACTTCTCTTCTAAAAAAGCCAGGGTGTGAACGGTGTAATTGGGTTGGGGCAAATCAAACTCAATGGCGCTGGACTTAATTTTTGGATATTCTTCAATCGCTACGTCCACCATCATTAATCGATGATTGTTGTCTAATAAAGTGCTTTTCTTCTTGTGAGGATTATGGGGGGTTACCACCAGCCAAACCTCATCTAGGGCGCTAAACTCTACCATATGATTAGCGATAGCTAAGTGACCCACGTGGATGGGGTTAAAAGTGCCAAAATAGAGTCCTATTTTTTTTGAATTTGCCATCTATTCTTCTTCTATAGCGCTATGAGGGTTGTCTAAAGCGGCTTCATTTAAAAGAGGCTTCTCAATGTGGGCCGCGACCAGTTTGGTCGCTTCATCAAGGGCATGCTCTAGGGTGTCATTTAATATAATGTGATCAAAGCGGGGCGCTGTGGCCATCTCTACAGAGGCCTTAGCTATGCGCATATTTATTTTTTCATCACTGTCTGTTTTTCTGTTTTTTAACCTAATTTTAAGCTCTTCTACACTTGGTGGTTTTACAAAAACAGACAAAGTGCGCTCTGGGAATTTGCGTTTAATTCTAAGGCCGCCAACTACATCAATATCAAAAATAACGTTTTTACCCATAGCCCAAATGCGTTCTATTTCACTATTTAGGGTTCCATAAAAAGTATCGCGGTACACCTCTTCCCATTCAAGGAAATTGTCGTCCTTCATGTGTGTTTTGAAATCTAATAGACTCAAAAAATAATAGTCGCTACCGTGCTGCTCATCCCCGCGAGGTTCGCGTGAGGTTGCAGATACAGAAAACTCTAAATTTAAAGCCTCCTGTTTTAGCAAGTGCCTTACAATAGTAGTCTTCCCGCTTCCAGAGGGGGCAGAAAACACAATTAACTTTCCTCCTTTAGCCATTATAATACGTTTAAAGCTTGTTCTTTTATTTTCTCTAGTTCGTCTTTCATTTGAACGACCAATTGTTGCATAGGGGCAAAATTACTTTTACTACCTATTGTGTTGATTTCTCGACCAATTTCTTGGGTAATAAAGCCTAGTTTTTTCCCATTACTATCCTGGCTGTGTATCGCTTCTTTAAAGTAGCTTAAATGGTTCTCTAGGCGCACTTTTTCTTCGGTAATATCATATTTTTCTAGGTAGTAAATAAGCTCTTGCTCAAAACGGTTTTCATCGGTCTTTTCTTTAAGCTCGTTTACCGCGTTACGCAGTCGTTCTTTTACACTAGCGATGCGCTGGCTATCTATTTCAAGCACTTCTCCTAGGCGTTGGCCAATAATATTAATGCGTTGTAAAAAATCGTTTTTCAAAACTTCGCCCTCGTCTGATCTGTAAACATTTATTTCAACCAAGGCCTGTGTAACTGCCTTTAAAATTTCAGAAAACTCATCTTCATTAATCTCTTCGCGCTCTGTTTTTAGAGCATCTGGCATTTTAATGGCCATTTTCAAAAGCTCTGTTTGATCTGCATCAACCACTTGAGACAATTGCTTCATATACTGCTTAACAGTGGTTTCATTGATTCTAGAAGATGTTTCTTCACCCGTAGATTCTACAAATAAATTAAAGTCAATTTTTCCTCGCGTTAGACCTGATGCTAACATTTTGCGTATGCTTAGTTCTTTTTCTCTGTACGCAGAAGGAACCCGTGTGTTTAAATCTAAACTTTTACTGTTAAGTGATTTAATTTCTACAGTAATTTTTTTGGTTGGCAGCTGTATAACGTGCTTACCGTATCCTGTCATGGATTGAATCATGCGATGGTTTTAATAGGGTTCTAAATATGATACCAAAGGTACACAAATCATCAATGCTATCTTTGGTAGATTAGCAAAAGGGATTCCCCTCTTGGTCAAAGTCTGTCTTTAAATAGTTTTCTGTGGCGTAAGGAACATAGAACAGTAAAAGCGTGTTCATTACAATGGTAATAAGCACGTTTAATTCTGGAAAAACAAAATAGCCTACCGCAGGGATTAGAAAACTATATAGGCAGGTTTTCAAAAAGACCTTTGCTGAAAATTTATTAGCGGCATTCCAGATAAGTTGATTTTTCATAGATCGCTTTGTTCTATACCCGTATAAGTGGTTTATTTTTTTTGGAGGATACTGTTTAAGCACCATTGCTAATAAAAACATAAAAGCACAATAACCTAAGGCAAAGTACAACTGATTTTCTTCTATAAGCTGGTCTGACATTATGCTATTGTGTTTAAAAATTCTACGACTCGGTGCTCTGAATAATACTCGCTGTTTGTAACATGAAACCCTACATGACCCCCCATATTTGGAACTTCAAGATAGATGTTTTTGTGGTTTTTTGCAACCTCAAAAGGATAGCAGGGAGGTGCTAAGAAACTATCATTTGAGGCGCTTAACAAAAGCACTGGTATTTTTATGTTTGGCAAAAAAGCAAGGGCACTACTTTTTTTGTAGTAGTCTGCGGCGTTTTCAAAACCATGAGCAGGTGCTGTATAAATATTATCGAAATCAAGTAATGTTCTTACTTGATTGAGTTTTTCCTGAGACATTATATCAGGAAATAATTTCATTTTTCGTTTGTATTTATTTCTTAAGTCTTTTAAAAAAACAAAGGTGTAGGGTCTGTTCTGTTTTCGCATCAAAGCATCTAAGGAGGACTGCAGATGAACAGGAGCAGAGACGGCTATTCCCGCCACCACTTTTTGTGAAATTATTCGCTTCTCCCCTAGGTATTTTAACAACAAATTCCCTCCTAGGCTAAAACCAATTAGCGCAATTTCTGCATACTTTTCGTTAGCGACTATAGAATCTATTAGTTCTGAAAGATCTTGGGTGCGACCACTGTTGTAAGACAGGTACAGCCGGTTTTCTTCTCCACTGCATCCGCGATGATTCATGCCCGCAACATCCCAGCCGGCTTCTGTAAGTTGTTTTGCATGACCCTTCATGTACACTCGCTGCGCGTTTCCTTCAAGACCGTGTAATAGTATGGCTACTTTGGGCGCCTTTTCTTGTTCTGAAACATGATAACTCCAGTCTATGTCTACAAAGTCACCATCGGTTAGCTCTAGGCGTTTTCTGACCTGTTCTAATGCGGGAATTGGGCGTAATTTAGCCGAATATATGGTAGAAAAGTGGCCGCTTTTAAAAAGGGCTTTGGCGTGATATTCGGAGCTTATAATTGGCATACGTGCTGTGTCCCTAAATAGGTTTATTTATAAAATTTAAAATTACTAAACTTTTAAGACATCTTAGGCATCCAGAAAATACATTGAAACTAATTTTCGAATATACGAATGGCTATTGGTATCTTTGTGCCCGCTAAAGACTGAAAGAAAATACTCTAGTTTCTTTCTTGTTTTTATAGCCGCCCTTTTAAGGCGCATAGCCATCGGGCATGAAAAAAATTATAAATAGTCTTGCCCGCCTAAGGACACTGAAAATAGAAGAAATTAATAAATATCGAAAAGGTATTCTTGAATATATGAAAAAAATTATCATTAAGTCTGTAGGCTTTTTTTTAAACACCACCGCCTTAATTGCTCCTGCATGGAGTGCTAATTATGCTTTTAATTTATTGGGTAAGGTACACCGTGGTGGTATTTCAGAAAAAGGAAAGGCATTTTTTCAACAGGCAACACAGCACAGTATTTCTCTTAAACAACATGCAGGAGTGTTGCATCAATGGGGTGACGGACCCAAAAAAATTCTATTCTTGCACGGCTGGGAGAGTAATAGCCAGCGATGGTTGCCTTATTATAATTTGCTAGAAAAAGAGCGGTATACGGTATATGCTTTGGATGCTCCAGGGCATGGAATGTCTCCTGGAGGTCAATTAAACATAGAAATTTTCAGGCAGGCTATTGAGGCTGCAATCCTTCATATTGGGTCTGTAGACACTGTTATTGGTCATTCGCTAAGCAATACAGCCATGGGCTACTCTTATTTGATGAACAACTCAGTGCCGGTCAACAAGTTTATTGTGATGGGGGCCGCCTCTGGTATGGACGCTGTGTTTTCTTATTTTAAAGAAATTCTTGGGCTTTCTAATGGTTGCGTTCGTAATTTAAGCATGAAGGTTAATACTGTTTTAAAAATCCCGCACAAAGAAGTTACTCTTTCAAATTTTTTAGAAAAAGTAACGCAACCCGTCTTAGTTATTCATGACGAAAATGACGCTGTTACTCCTTTTGAGCCCATAAAAAAAGTCTTGTCAAAGAATCCCAAAATTGCTTCTTTTATTACAACTGGACTAAAGCATGATTTGAAAGACGACACTGTTTACAAAAAGGTAATTGCATTTATTAACACATAGCCTTGTGGCACAAAAGAGTACTTTTACAAAAAATAAATACATGTATTTAAAAGAATTTGAAATTAGGTGGAATGACATCGACGCCAATCGCCATTTAGCAAATAGTGCTTATATTAATTACATGAGCCATACCCGGTTAAGTTATATGCTAGAAAATGGCTTTGGACAGGCCAATATGGTGGCAAATAATATTGGCCCTGTTGTCTTTTATGAGCATATGTTTTATTTTAAAGAGGTTTTTCCCGGAAAGCCAATTACCGTAAGTATAGAACTTAAGGGGATTAGCCAAGATGGTATGTATTTCTCTTTTCAACACAACTTCTTTGACCACACAGGTAGAAATATTGCGCGCTGCGAAATGATGGGCGGATGGATAGATTTAGCAAAGCGCAAACTAAGGTGCTTGCCTGAAGATCTTTTTAGTAGCCTAAACAAGCTAGACAAAACAGAAGATTTTTATATTATTACCAAAGAGCACACCAGAAAACACGGCCAAACCCCTCGAGATTTAAGCTAGTCTATAAAACTTAAAACCCTACCCTTTTATTTTTGATTTATTGCGCGTTGCTAGGTACACGCCTAAAAAGATAAGCGATGCGGCAACTACACGCAAGGTTGTAAGTGTGTCTGACCCTGAAATAACAGCAAATATTGTTGCTATTAAAGGTTGTAAATACATAAACACGCCTAATACAGAGGCTGTTAATTGCTTTAACGCGTATATATTAAACAAATAGGTGAGTACCGTTGTTCCTATAACTACAAAAGCAAGTTGACCTATTGTTTCAAGAGGGAGGCGCAGCCATTCTACTTGAGAAAACTCCTGAAAACCAATAGGAATATTTATGATAACTGCAAACAAGAAGAAAAACTTCATAAGGGTAATTGCGCTATACTTTTGAGTTAAAGGTTTTACAATTATTAGATATACAGAATATGAACCCGCATTAATAAGAAACAGCATGTTGCCTAATGGAATGTTCGAGGCGTTAGCCTGTGTCTTGACGCCAAATAAAATAAGAACCAAGGCGCCCGTAAGTCCTAGTCCAATTCCTAAGGCTTTCACTAATGTGATGCGCTCTTTTAAAAACACTGCAGACATGACTAGCAGCAAAACAGGGGCAATGGTAATAACAACGCTGCTGTTAATAGGGGTAGAAAGGCTTAGTCCTTTAAAGAACATTGTCATGTTAAGCACCATGCCAAAAAAGGCGCAAGCCACAATGCGAATCCAATCTTTGCGATCAATGGCTTCATTTTTATAGAACAGCCCTAGTAACCAAAAAACAATGGCTGCACCACTCACCCTAAGTAATATAAATCCATACGGCTTAATAACCGAAGGCATCAACCCCTTTGCTATGGTGTGATTAATCCCGTAGATAAAGCTTGCTGCAAAGGCGGCAATAACGGCTAATACTCTTGGGTTCATGATTATTTTTGAAATGATTGCTTAGCTTGGGCAACAACTTTTTTGCTATTACCAATAAAAATTTGAGTATTGTTAACAAGCACCGGTCTTTTTAAAAACGTATAATGCTCTAAGATAAAACGCTTATAATCTTCTTCAGTAAGCGTTTCGTTTTTAAGATCTCTCTCCTTGTATAGTTTAGCGCGTTTACTAAATAGGGCCTCATAACTCCCCGAGATAAGCCGAAGCGCTTCAAGTTGTGCGATCGTGATTTTTTCTTGTTTTACGTCTTGACTAACAAATGTATTAGGGAGCTCTATCTCCTTTATAATTCTTTTACACGTATCACAAGTGTTGAGGTAATATATTTTTTGCATGACGTTCTTTTTGTTAAAGGGCAGCAGGAAAAACAGAAGCTTCTTTACTTTATCCTTACAGATTTTAAAATAGATTCTAGTTCCAATTGCAGATTTCTTTTGGCAGTCCTTGGGGCATAGGCAAAGCCTTCCAGTACTAGGTAGCGATTGTTTTTTTCGTCTTTAATGGCATAGTTAACAAAAGGACCTGCCATCCATTGGTTTTTAATTTCCCAGGTTCCTTTGGTTTCATATGCAAACTTCGAGTCTATCACCGTGGTTTTTAAATACGGAGCATAAGCTGCTTCTGTTATAAATTGCCCATCGTCTTCTACAGGTAAGTGTTTAATACCAACAGAATCTCTCATCTTTATAATGGCGTCAATTATATTTCCCTTTTCAGGAATGGCGCTTAGGGGCACTTGGTAAACAATAACATTGGTGTTTCCGTACTTTAGTTCTTTGCGTATCCAATAAAAATCTGACGCAGATTTTGCGATGTGATAGGCAGAAGGTATTTCAAGTGTGATGCCAAAGGTAGATGGCAAGGAGTCTAGTTTTAATTTAGATATTTTCGTGCGCCTTTGTCTTTCTTTTATCTCTGAAGATTTGAATGTGCTCAATATTTTTGGTGCATTTTCTTTAATTAAAGCAGCTAGCTTCTCTTGAGATGTTGCGGTTATAAAAACTCCTATTTGAGGAGCTGCGTATGGATTTTTTCTAAATGCTATAGTGTCTGTTTCTCCCAGTGTTATGTGTAAAAACAATCGGTATGTTTTCACGAAACCGCTAAAGACTTTTGGTGGCATTTGGCTCATAGAAAACAAAGGCTCGTCTTGAGGAAGCCCAGGGGTTGGTGAGGCAAAATAAGCTCGTATTGCGCCACCTACTGTGTCGGCCCAAAGCCTGTCTGGTGTTACAACTTGGAGTGTGTTTATGTTTCCTACAGAAGGCCGCTTGTACTTGTTGCTTGTCTTTGTTTTGTCAACACAGGCTAAAAACACGAAGAAAGAAAAGAAGAGGATGTATAAAGGTTTCATATAAAAATATTAACAGATTACTATAAAATTTTAAGTTCCATACCAAGGGTTAATTTGGTACTGCTAAGATCATTCCGCTTTTTAATATCGGCAACAGTAACTCCTGGATATTGTTGTGCAATGCTCCATAAGGAATCTCCTTTTTTAACAATATATATCTTAGTGCTTGAATTGTTTGTTGGAGTGTTTTTCTTGGAAATTTTAGGTATTTTTCTTGGAAAAACCACCAAGCGTTTTCCAATTTTTAGATTGCTGTTTTTTAGACCATTCCATCTTTTTATCTGGCTTACGCGAACCCCAAACCTGTCGGCAATCTTACCTAAATAATCTCCGGTTTTAACCTTATAATATATTTTACTATCAAGATCGTCTAGTGCGGGTAAAGGCTTTTCTCTTTTATTGAAGGCGGTAGCTGCGTACGCATATATAGCCTGCTCATTGGCCACAAAAGCACCTACCAAATCTACAGGTAATCTTAAAGAGTAAGTTTCGTTCTTAACCACGGGTATGATACCCAGCTTATATTGTGGGTTTAAAAACTCCAGCTCTTCCATGTCTATATCAATAAGATCTACCACGTGTTCTAGCGCGATCTGGTTTTTAATATGAATAGTGTCTGTTGCTATGTATGGAATTCTTGGGCCATTACTTTTAAAGCCGTGTTCTTTTGAATACTCAAAAATATACATGGTTGCTAAAAAGGCAGGGACGTATCCAGCAGTTTCGCGTGGAAGGTATGGACGAATATTCCAATAATTTGTATACCCTCCAGATCTTCTAATGGCTTTTGACACATTTCCTGGGCCAGAATTATAGGCCGCTAAAGCCAAGTCCCAATCACCAAGACGCCTGTGAAGTGCCTCTAAATATTTACAGGCAGCTTGGGTTGCTTTTAAAGGGTCGCTTCTGTCGTCTACATAACTATTAACGTCAAGGCCAAACATTTTACCAGTGCTAAACATAAACTGCCAGAGTCCTGTAGCGCCAACCCTAGAGGACGCCGTTGGACGCAGTGCAGATTCTACAATAGCTAAATACTTAAGCTCTAATGGAATGTTGTATTTTGCTAGAGCCTCTTCAAACATAGGAAAGTAATAGTCGCTCAGAGCCATGAGTTTGCCCATCGTCCCGCGACGGTTTTTAAGGTAGTTTTTTATAACGCTCTCCAAAGAGGAATTGTATTCAACATTAAAAGGGGTTCTGCTATTAATTTCAGCAAGGCGTTGTTTTAATAGTTGGGTAGGGAGCTCGATATAATCAACAGGCTCGTAAGTCATCTTGGTAATGCTTCCATAAACCTCTTCAAACATGCTGTTATTGTAAAGCTCCTTTAGCCAAAGGCTATCGTAGCGCCTAGCAGCGGCCATGTCTTCCAATTTAATAGTTGCGCTATCTTTTACTTGTCTAGCAATACTTTTGGGTGAGAGAGCGGTAGCGATATCGTGGGTCTGTATTGTATCTTGTACTTGAATAGACTGCCCTTGCGGAGAGTCTGACGGAACACCCTTAGCAACAGCTGTGTTTTGCAAGACTCCTTTTGGAAAAACCAAAGTGTCTTGGGCTTGTCCAAAAGTGCACAACAGAAAAAAAATAGAACAAAAGACCTGTTTCATATATAATGCAACGAGATTATGTTATCAAAAAAATTATTTAAAAATATTAATCTAATATTGCCTGAATACCCGGCAGTGTTTTACCCTCAAGCATTTCAAGCATCGCGCCTCCTCCTGTAGATACATAGCTTACTTTTTGACTTAGGTTAAATTGTTTTGCCGCGGCTACAGAGTCTCCTCCTCCTACAAGAGAAAAAGCCCCTTGTTGTGTTGCTTCTGCTATAGCGTTTCCTAAAGAAATAGTTCCTCCAGAGAAGAGCTCCATTTCAAAAACACCCACAGGACCATTCCATAAAATTGTTTTTGATTTTAATATCACACTTGCAAAATTGCTGTTTGATTGTGGGCCCGAGTCTAAGCCCATCCAGCCTTCTGCAATCTCGTGTATTGGGCTAATTTCTGTGCTAGCAAATTCAGAAAACTGATCTGCAACAATAACATCAACAGGCAGGTGAATTTCAACACCCTTTTCTTTTGCTGTCTTAAGAATTTGAAGCGCAAGGGCCTGCTTGTCATCCTCAACCAAAGAGCTTCCTATTTGACCTCCTTGAGCTTTTATAAATGTAAAGGCCATGCCTCCTCCAATAATAAGGTGGTCAACTTTATCTAAGATGTTTTCTATCACCGTTATTTTTGAAGACACTTTTGCGCCTCCAATAATTGCGGTTACGGGTTTTTGACTTGCTCCTAATACTTTTTCAAGATTAAATATCTCAGAGGCCAGCAATGCGCCAAAACATTTGTTTTCTGGAAAGTAATCAGCAATAATTGTGGTAGATGCATGCGCCCTATGCGCACTACCAAAAGCGTCGTTTACATACACATCACCAAGGGAGGCTAATTGTTTTGCAAATCCTAAATCTCCAGTAGTTTCTTCTTTGTAATAGCGCAAGTTCTCAAGCAACAAAACCTCACCGGGATTTAGATTTGCAACAGCAGCCTCGGCGCTAGGGCCAACACAGTCATTAACAAATAAGACACTAAGCCCCAATACAGCTGCTGCGGTTTCAACAATATGCTTTAAAGAAAATTCATTTTCTTTGTTTTTGGGTCTTCCTAGGTGAGACATTAAAATACAGCTACCTCCGTCTTCTAATATTTTAACAATTGTTGGCTTTGCGGCCTCAATTCTAGTAGCGTCGGTAACCTTAAAGGCGTTGTCTAGTGGGACATTAAAATCTACTCTGATTAATGCTTTTTTATCTTTAAAATTAATGTCTTGTACTGTTTTCATAACTAGTTTTTAATGAAACAAATATACAGTTTTTGACGGCAAGTAATAGCTCTTTTTCTAGTATGAGTGTTTGTAATATTTGGCTACATTTGCATATGCTTTTTTCTGACATATTAGGCCAAACACATATTAAAAACCATTTGCTTAAAAGCATTGAAAATGGTAGAATTCCTCACGCACAACTTTTTGTTGGTAAAACCGGGAGTGGTTTGCTGCCTATGGCTATTGCCTATGCGCAAGCTATTTTAGCAAGCAATCACGCCCCGGGATCTACTGGCCATGAAAGCTGCATGACCAAGGTTGCAAACCTCGCACACCCTGATTTACATTTTGTCTTTCCTGTAAACACAAATGATGCTGTTAAAAAGCATCCTTATTCGGGGCTTTTCCTAGAAGACTGGAGGTTGTTTGTGGCGAAGAATCCTTATGGCTCATTATATGATTGGTTGGCGTGTTTGGGTATCGAAAAGAAACAAGGAAACATTAATGTAGACGAGGCAAAGCAAATGCTCAAAAGCTTGTCTTTAAAAGCTTATGAAGGCGGGCATAAAATTATGATTATTTGGATGGCCGATAGGATGAACACGGCTTGTGCTAATAAAATTTTAAAACTTATAGAGGAGCCTCCCAAAAACACGGTGCTTTTGTTGTTGACCGAAAAAGAAGAACAAATTTTAGGAACAGTACAATCACGGTGTCAAAAATTACAGTTTCCACTATTACCAGAAGAGACCATCTCTAAACAACTCATCGAAAACAAGGGTGTTTCTAAAAACAAAGCTCTGAAAATCAGTAGTTTGTCAAACGGAGATTTTCACCAAGCGTTGTGTTTATTAAACAATGGAGGTGATGATGCGATTTTTGAAAATTGGTTTGTGGACTGGGTACGAACCGCCTTTAAGGCAAAAGGAAACAAATCTTCTATTAACGCACTAATTTCATGGAGTGAAGAAATTGCAAAAGAAGGAAGAGAGACCCAAAAGAAGTTTTTGAGCTACTGTCAAGAAACCTTTAGGCAAGCATTGCTTAAAAATTACAAAGTAGATAGCTTGCTGTTTTTTGACGCGCCAACCACAAAGTTTTCTATTGAGAAGTTTGCGCCTTTCATTCATCAAAACAATATTTTTGAAATTTCTGAAGCCATAGAGGAAGCATCTTATCATATTGAAAGGAATGGGAATGCTAAAATTATTTTCACAGATCTCTCCATTAAGCTCACTAGGCTTATTCATGCTAAATCATAACAACTACAAATAATAGTTATTTTCTATTGATTACAGAGGCTTCTATTTGATTTGCCTATCGATAACTGCTTCAAATAAAGCGTCCTAAGGGGTTTTTAGGGGTTGCGCAACAAAGAATATGCGCGTTTGTTTTGACTAGAGAAAACTGTGGTTAAAATAGATTCTAAGCTTTTTTAAAGCAGTAAATTAATGAAGAGTATTCTTTTGACCGTATTGCACTAATGTTTGACCAAAGGCCAATAAAAAAAGCTTTTAAAGAAAAAGAATTTCCGGTTTTATACTTTTCAGAAAGTAGGCTAACATAAAAAGAATCAAAAATCATGGGTTTGGTTTTGAGTAGTGTTATGTTTTTAGAAAACAAATGCGTCATGCTTTTTTGAGAAAAATGCCATAAATGTCTTGGGGCGTCATAGGCTGCCCAGAACTGTTTGTAGTATTTTGCGTCAAAAGATTTATAATTTGGAACCGCAATAATTAAAACGCCTTGAGGGCTTAGTAGGTTTTCAATTTTTACGATCGTTTTTTCTAAATCTGGAAGATGTTCTAATACATGCCAAAGCGTTATCACGTCAAATTTTTGACCTTGTACATCCTCTATGTTTTCTAACAGCAAGAGCTGTCTTTGTGCTGCAATTTTTCTTGCCTTATTATTGGGCTCGACGCCAATAGTTTCCCAACCAGCATGTTTTATGATTTCACAAAACGATCCAGTTCCTGCCCCAACATCCAACAACCTTCCTTTTTGTTTTGAAAGGTTACAAACAAGGTTTTTTTTATTTTTTAAAGACCATTTCTGGACCAAGGTATATAGAAAAGCGACCACTCCTTTTTGAGTGTTTGAATGAGAGATATAATCTTCAGTGTCATAATAGCTTGCCAGAGATTCTTTTGGAGGCTGCGGCGTGGTAATTAAAAAATCGTACCGAGAATCATGCACTAAATCAAAAACTTCTCCAGTTTTAAAATAGTCTTTGGTTGAAAGATAAAAAGTGCTGTCTTGTGTGTTCAAAAAAAATTGTTGCTTTGTTAAATATTTGTTCCACGTGAAACATTAATCTATCGCCCCATATAAACAAGCATCACAGAGATGTCGTTTGGTGATACGCCGCTAATACGCGAAGCCTGTGAAACCGTTACGGGTCTTATATTGCTTAACTTTTCTTTTGCCTCATAAGACAAAGACTTTAGTTTTGAGTAATCAAACCCCTCTGGAATTTTAATGCCCTCTAGCCTGTTGAGCTTGTCTGCATTGTTTTTTTCTTTGGCAATATACCCTGCATATTTTATTTGTATCTCTGTTTGCTGAAGCACCTGATGATCTAAATCATGTTTATCAATGTAATTTGACACAAAATCAATTTTTTGCATGTCCTCCATCGTGATGTTAGGCCTAGAGAGTGGTTTAAAAAGTTTATCGCTCTGCTTAACAATTGCAGATTTTTTTATTTCTAGAATAGGATTTATTACCTCGGGAGTAACGCTGCTCTGTTTAAAAAAATGAATAAACGCCTCGCTCTTTTCTTTCTTTTCGTCCATTAGCTTGAGGCGTTGTTCTGATGCCAAACCAATATTATAAGACATCGGCGTAAGTCTAAAATCTGCATTGTCTTGGCGCAATAAGGTTCTATATTCTGCGCGCGATGTAAACATTCTATAAGGCTCCTCTGTTCCCTTAGTTATAAGGTCGTCAATTAGAACACCAATGTATGCCTCATTCCTTTTTATAATAAGGGGCTCTTCTTCTTTTACCTTAAGATGTGCGTTTATTCCAGCCATTAAACCCTGAGATGCGGCTTCTTCGTATCCAGTAGTACCATTGATTTGTCCCGCAAAAAATAAACCCTTTATGTTCTTAGTTTCTAGTGTGTGTCTAAGTTGCGTTGGTGGGAAAAAATCATACTCAATGGCATATCCAGGTCTAAAAAACTTTACATTTTCAAACCCTACAACTTTTCGGAGTGCTTTAAATTGAACATCTTCTGGCAAAGAGGTAGAAAAACCATTTACATAATACTCTACGGTGTCCCATCCCTCAGGCTCAACAAACAATTGATGGCTATTTTTGTCTGCAAATCGATTGATTTTATCCTCAATAGACGGACAATACCTTGGCCCAACGCTATTAATTGCGCCGTTAAACATCGGGGAACGATCAAAGCCCTCGCGAAGCAAATCATGTACCTCTAGACTTGTGTGACTCATGTGGCAATCGCGTTGATGCTCTAGAGGTTTGGTGCTTTTTAGGTAAGAAAACTTTTCTGGAGATACATCTCCTGGTTGCACAATCATTTTTGAAAAGTCAAGCGACCTTCCGTCTACTCTTGGCGGTGTGCCGGTTTTCATTCTACCAGACTCAAAACCCAGATCAACTAATTCTTTTGTAATCCCGTAGGCTGCACCTTCTCCTGCTCTACCACCTCCAAATTGTTTTTCACCAATATGAATTAATCCATTTAAAAAAGTTCCATTAGTGAGTATTACGGTTTTACCACGTACCTCAATACCTAAAGATGTTTTTACTCCTACAATTTTTTCTCCTTCAACAAGAATTCCAGAAACCATTTCTTGATAGAAATCTAAATTTTTAGTTCCCTCTAGCATCAAGCGCCATGCTTCTGCAAACCGCATACGGTCACTCTGCACTCTGGGGCTCCACATAGCGGGACCCTTAGACTTGTTAAGCATCTTAAACTGAATTGCTGTGTTGTCACTTACAATTCCGCTATACCCGCCAAGAGCGTCAATTTCTCTAACAATCTGGCCTTTTGCAATACCCCCCATGGCAGGGTTGCAAGACATCTGCCCAATGTTTTGAAGGCTCATGGTAATAAGCAGTGTTTTAGACCCTAGGTTGGCGGCTGCAGCGGCCGCTTCTGAACCAGCGTGTCCACCACCTACAACAATAACATCGTATTCTTTTTCAAACATTTTACTTATTTTTTTTAAATTGTTCCACGTGGAACAATGAAAGCACATTAAAAGGGGCGCAAAGATAGGTAATTAACTTACAATCAAGTAGTTAAATGTGTAATTTGTTGATATTCAGAGTGCTAGACAAATGTTCGGCACCCTAAGGACTCGTTTTCCTTGCCTGTCATCCTTTGTTGGTCGCCATCAGTCTTGTCTTTATACCCGCAAAAATGAAGAACACCATGTATCATTACTCGGTGAAGTTCCTCCGCAAAGGAAACCCCATAGGTTTTCGCGTTTTCAGTAACACGCTCTAAAGAAATATAAATTTCACCATGAATTTGTGTGCCTAGAGAGTTGTCAAAACTAATAATATCTGTAAGCGTGTCGTGGTCTAAAAATTGAATGTTCAATTTATGAAGATACGCGTCGTCACAAAATATGTACGCAATGTCACCTTGTTCAAAGCTTTCTTTCTCGATAGTTTCAGAAATCCAATCGCATATGGCGTCGGAGTTTTCTAGGGTAAACTCTGTTTGTGAATAAAAATCAATCATTGGTTTTTCTTAAAATACGACTGTACTTTCTCTTTATACTCTTGGCGCAAAGGAAGTGCTTCACGGTTTAAGATTTCAATCGTGTTAAAGTATTTTTTAATCTCTTGTGGAGATCTTTGTGTTGCATTATTATATTTTTTTCTACTACTTATAGATTCTCGCTTAGTGTCTTGCCCTTGCTTAAAATCTGCCTCTTCTAGTTTTAACAGCTCGTATTGAAGGTTGAGCATTTTTTCAAGCGTGCGCTGCTGAAAGCCCTTGTCGAGTAATTGTTGTTCGACGCCTTCCATTTTCTTAATCAAATCTCCGCCAAGGCCCTTAAGGCCTTCTTTACTTAATCTATCTTCAAGCTCTTGGCGTAATTGAACTTGTTGTTTGTATATTTCAAAAAGCTCGCCATCGTTGTTTTCGCTTTGTTGAGCGTCCTTTGAAGAACCCTTTTCCCCAGATTTCATGCTCTTTCCTTTTCCTTTTCCTT
>CESE01041526.1_pt1 | contig 40731 bp, 36 predicted proteins | sample 350271 | NCBI WGS metagenome assembly CESE01 (sample SAMEA2621536, study PRJEB7988) | marine metagenome | isolation source: saline water (ENVO:00002010), including | reverse complement strand
TATTATAGATTCTGGTAGTTATAATCAAGCATCAGATGATAACACGACATTTACAGAAGCCTTCGATGTTGAGTTGGACAATTGCTATGAGTTTGAAATATTTGATGCTTTCGGAGATGGTATATGCTGTCAATTCGGCGATGGTGAATATACGTTATCTACCAGCGATGGAGAAGTTATTTTTGAAGGAGCAGAATTTACAGATAGTGAGTTAACTGAAATAAGTATTGGTGGAGAACTATCTATAAATGATGCTTCATTGAGCACAATTTCTTTATATCCAAATCCTGCAAACAATGAGATAACTCTTAGTATTGGAAACACAAATGACATTTCCTCTTACAGCGTTTATAATGCTTTTGGACAGTTATTACAAGAAGGAATTGTAGAGACAAATAAAGAAGTAATCACTGTTTCACAGTTTACTACTGGAATATATTTTATTGTAGTAAAAAATACAGCTACAAGTATTGAGTCTACCTTAAGATTTATTAAACAATAATAAAGGTAAAAAACAAATAACTCAATTGAAAAAACTAAAAGAACGTTGGAATATAGATTCTAACTGGAGATTAACAGTAGTGTTTATAGTGTTTTCTATAACAGGCAGTTCGGCAGCTAAATTTGCTGGGCCTATTACAGAATCACTTGGAATTACCAAAGCGCTAGATTGGTATTTGTACTGGCCGTTTAGAATACTTATTGTATTTCCTGTTTATCAAGTACTATTGGTTTTCTTTGGTTGGTTATTTGGAGAGTTCAAATTCTTCTGGAGCTTCGAAAAAAAGATGCTTCGCAGCATGAAGCTTGGATTTCTATTAAAAGACTAATTCCTTCGAAATACATAAACAAAAAAGCCCTTACAAGATTTGTAAGGGCTTTTTTTATTTATTAAGCTAAAGCTACTTTCTGGATTTTACGTTAATAGGAGTGATTTTGCTTGTGTCATTCTTCCATACAAAAGTATACAACCACATGAGTGTAAAAGTTGGAACGAAATCTGTTATTGGTAACAATTCTTCTATAAACACGATTACTGAGGCAATTTTTCCTTCTCTACCACTGTACATTTCACCCATCTTTTTAGCAGCAAATGGCGCCCATAATATGTCTAAAAGAGGTCCAACAACTGGTAGTAATAGTGACGCCATACCAATAACATCATATAACAAACCGAGTTTAAAGAGTTTTGATTTGTTCATTTGCTACCTAAGAGTTTGATGATGTATTTATGAGTAAACGTGCTATCTCAAGTAAAAAAATCGTTATTGTAGCTAAGGTTTGTAAACAAAAAACTAAGACAAATCTGTACTAATGAGCTTTAAGAACTCATTTCTAGTTTCAATTTTTTCAAATTGACCTCTAAATCCAGATGTAGTAGTAACGCTATTTTGCTTTTGAACTCCACGCATCATCATACACATGTGGCTTGCTTCTATTACAACAGCAACACCCTTAGGCTCTAATGTGTTATTGATACACTCTAGTATATCATGTGTAAGTCTTTCCTGCACTTGAAGTCTTCTTGCAAATACATCTACTACTCGAGGTATTTTACTTAAACCAACAATACGCCCATTGGGTATGTATGCAATATGTGCTTTCCCGAAAAAAGGCAATAGATGATGTTCACACAAAGAATACAATTCTATGCTTTTTATAATTACCATGTCATGGTAGTCTTCTTCAAACATTGCGCCTCTTAATATGGCAGCTGGATCTTGATCATACCCTTGTGTCAAAAACTGCATAGCTTTTGAAGCTCTCTCTGGAGTTTTAACAATTCCTTCACGAGCTGTATCTTCTCCCAAACCAGATAAGATGTCTGTATAACTTTGTTTTATGTTCTCAGTTACCTCGTGGTTGTATTCGTCAAAAAATCTGTAATTACTCATTTAGTCTTGTTTAAGATTATCTGTAAAATACTTTTTTATTTTTTCAATTTTTGGGGTAATGGTAAATTGGCAATATGGTTGGTCTTTATTTTGGTTGTAATAATCATGATGCGTTTGTTCTGCCAGATAAAAAACACCTAATGAAGTTACTTCTGTAACTATTGGATCAGAGAAAATATTAGAGTTTGTGACCCTATCAATAAAATCATTAGCTTCTTGTTTTTGTGTATCATCTGTATAAAAAATTCCACTCCTGTACTGCGAGCCCACATCATTTCCTTGCTGGTTTAGGGTTGTTGGATTATGCGTTGCAAAAAACACCTCCAACAAGGTTTGAAAAGAAATCACAGCTGGATCAAAATCAATACGTATTGCTTCTGCATGACCAGTTCTACCTGTACATACTTCTCTGTATGCTGGATTTTTTATAGTGCCACCTGTGTAACCAGACACCACATTAGTAACACCCTTTAATCTTTGAAATATTGCTTCCGTACACCAAAAACAACCATTGGCAAAAGTTGCCTGTTTAACTATCTTATTCATATATTAAACAAATTTACATTATTTTAACATTGTCTGCATAAATCAAATTCTTTTTAACTTTTTATTAGTAAAAGCAGTTGTGCCATACCCCTAAATTTGCAAATTAAATTTCATCAACAAACTAGATGTAGTGAATTAAATTTATGAGAAAAATAGTTTTTTTGTTTGTGTTGATATTACAAGTTACGGTTCTTTTTTCTCAAGAAGAAAAAAAACTTATTGCAACGCGCATTATAAATTCACCAAACATTGATGGACAATTAAATGACTCTATTTGGGCTTATTTGCCCTACTTTGATAATTTTAACATGCTAGAACCTGGAACTGATAGTGACATATCTGCTGGCTACCAGACCAGAGTGCAATTTGCTTATGATGATACTGCTGTATATATCGCAGCGTACATGAATGATCCAGATCCAGAGAATACTGCGAGCCAGTTTTCGCAACGTGATGATTTAAGAGCTCAGGCAGATTTTATTGCTGTTGCATTAAATACCTATAATGATGGTATTAATGAAACGCGTTTTGGTGTTACTAGTTCTGGAACTATTTTTGATTCAAAAATTTCAATCAACGATGAAGATCTAGGCTACAATGTTGTGTTTCAATGTAAAACATCTAGAGATGATAAAGGATGGTACGCAGAATTTAAAATCCCATACAATGCTTTGCGTTTTCCCGAGATTGACATTCAAAATTGGAGTATTAATTTTTACAGACGTATCATTAATATTAATGAAACACATAGCTTTGCTCCTATTGACATTACAAAGGGGCGAAGTACTATATACAATGCTCCTGTAATAGGTGTAAAAAACATAAATCCACCTATACGCCTTACATTATTCCCTTTTGCTCAAGGAGTTGTAAGTACTTTTAACAGAGAAACTTCTTCCAGCTTTAGTGCTGGTATGGACTTAAAATATGGCTTGAGTGATAGTTTTACATTAGATGCCACTTTAATTCCAGATTTTGGACAGGCTGCCTTTGATGAAGTAACCCTTAATCTTGGCCCTTTTGAACAAACATTTGATGAACAACGTCAATTTTTTACTGAAGGTACTGAACTGTTTAACAAAGGAAGGCTCTTTTTTTCAAGACGTGTTGGTGGCCCTCCAAGTGGAACAGATATAGATCTAGATGAAAATGAAGTAGTGTCTATACTCCCTGAAAGTGTTAATCTGTTAAATGCCATTAAAGTTTCGGGAAGAACAAAAGATAATTTAGGGGTAGGCTTTTTTAATGCTATTACAGAAAAAACGTATGCTACTGTTAAAGATGAGCAAACGGGAACGTTGCGAGAAGTATTGGTTGAACCATTAACAAACTACAGTATTCTTGTATTAGACCAGCAATTTAATGACAATTCAACCATTTCTTTGATTAACACCAATGTAACACGTGATGGTCAATTTAGAGATGCAAATGCTACCGCTGTAGTTTTTGATGTCTCAGACAAAGAAAACACCTACAACGCCTCTGGAAGGACCGTTGTTAGTAATGTGCACCTAGAGACAGGAATGAACACAGGTTTTTTATCTGAGATTGAGTTGGCTAGAATAAAAGGTAAGCTTAGGTACCGACTTGAACACAAATTTGCAAACACTACTTATGACATAAATGATTTAGGACTCAACAGACGTAATAACTTCAATAACCTAGAGGCAGAAGTCTCTTTTCAGAGTTTTGAACCTACAAAAATATTCAATAAATATAGATTTGAACTAACAGCAAGACATAGGCGCCTTTATGACCCTAATGTAAGCACTGGAGACTCCTTTAGGCTTGAAACATTTTTTGTTTTAAAATCTAGAATTGCCTTTGGAGGTTTTATAGATTACAGATCAGACAATGATAATTATTTTGAACCTCGGTTGGATGGAAAATTTGTTACGTTCTCAAAGAGTATAGGAGGCAGAGTGTTTGTATCTTCAGATTACAGAAAAAAGCTTGCCATTGATCTAGGGATGGGGCAACGAAAAGATTTTGATCAACCACAACAACAGTTTTTTATAGATTTCTCCCCGAGATTTCGTTTTTCAGACAAGTTTCTAGTGTTGTTTAATTCAGAGTTCTCTAAAAGAGATAACCAATTTGGATATATTGATAACACAGAAACTGATGTTTTCTTTGGCCAACGTGACCTTATATCGATAGAGAACTCGCTAACAGCTAGCTTTAATTTTGACCCCTACAAAGCTATTAATCTTCGGTTTAGAAATTTTTGGACTTCTGTAGATTATAGTGATGATATTTTTTTCAAACTCAATGATGACGGCACAAAAGACATTATTGACTATGAAATTACCCAAGAAAATGACCCAAATAGAAACTTTAATATTTGGAATCTAGACTTGAGTTTTAGATGGCGTTTTGCTCCTGGAAGTGAAGCAAGTCTATTGTACAGAAACCAAATATTCAACAGTGATAATCAAGCTACTCTAGGCTACACAGAAAGCTTAAATACTCTATTTAGACAATCAATGCAAAACACTGTTTCACTAAGAGTTACATACTTTATAGACTACAATAACGCACGTCGTTTGTTTAAGAAAACCCAATAGAAAACGCTGGCTGTTGTATATTTGCACACTATATAAAAAAGCTCTTGTGGTATCTTAAATGCTACAGAGAATTTTTAAGACCAATTATATCCTGCATAAATACCTAAGAACATTTTATCTTCTGCAATAATGTGAGTATTTTGGTTGTTTAATTAGTACACATAAAAAATACTATGAAAAACTTACTTTACATCCCTACCCTAGCTATTTTACTTTTGCTATCGAGCTGTTTTGAGGATGTAGATGACACCATAATTCCTGCCTCTACTCTAGATATTCAAGATTTTATCTACCGAGGGCTAAACTTTTTCTATTTATATAAGGCAGACACGCCAGAGCTAGCTAATAACGCTTTTAGCACTAACGAAACAAAGAACACCTTTTTAAGCAGCTATGATTCTCCCCAGAGCTTATTTGATTATTTAAAGTCTGACCAAGACCGCTTTAGTTTTCTTGTAGATGACTATGTAGGGCTAGAAAATGCCCTAAACGGAATATCACTAAACAATGGAATGGAATTTGGACTTGTTTTGTATCCAGATGGAAGTGGAGATGTATTTGGATATATTAGATACATATTACCAAACTCTAATGCAGCTACTAAGGCGATAGCTCGCGGTACTATTTTCAACACCATTGATGGACAACAAATAAATGAAGATAATTATAGAAGCCTACTCGCCCCAGACTCTTACAGTATTGGTCTTGCTACTTTTGACGGAACTGCTATTACAGCAACCCAAACCACTATAACGCTTACTAAAACACAATACTCAGAAAACCCAATACATATAGCCCGCACCTTCACTATAGAAGGTGAAAAGGTTGGTTATTTAATGTATAATGGTTTTACAAGAGATTTTGACCCTGAACTAAATACAGCATTCGGGGATTTTAAAAATGAAGGTATTCAACACCTAATTCTTGATTTAAGATATAATGGCGGAGGCTCTGTAGAAACAGCAGTAGATTTATCTTCAATGATTACTGGTCAATTTAATGGTGATGTATTTTATACAGAACAATGGAACCAGGACAGACAAGAGCAGTATGCAAGCCCTGGCTTGTTTAATTCTCAAATTAGCAATGGTGAGCCTATTAACAGCTTGAATTTGAATGAAGTATATGTTTTAACCAGCGCACGCTCTGCCTCTGCCAGTGAATTAGTTATAAATGGCTTAACACCCTACATCAATGTGGTTCAAGTAGGAGACACCACTACGGGTAAGTTTCAAGCTTCGTTTTTACTGTATGATGCTCCTGCACCAAACTTTAGTCGTTCTCAGGCCAATGTCAACCACACATATGCTATGTTACCATTAGTTTTTAAGACAGCAAATGTAGCAGGAAATACAGATTTTGTAGATGGCCTAATCCCAGATGTAGCACTCAAAGAAAATTACGCAAACCTAGGTCAATTAGGTGATATTACAGAACCCTTATTGGCTCAGGCGCTTGATGAAATATTTCCAAGCCTAGCTCCAAATCCAGTATTTAATAGCCTAGAAGAAATTGGAGATAGCAATACGAGCAATATTTTGGAAGGCATCATGCTTGTTGAACAATAGTAAAAAAACCAACAGTAAAATTATACACAATACCTACAAAGAACAAACCACACAAACATGATTATAGCTAAAAACATCCACAAGTACTTTGATGATCTTCATGTTCTAAAAGGAGTAGATATTCACATTCAAAAAGGAGAAATTGTTTCTATTGTAGGGGCCTCTGGTGCTGGTAAAACTACACTACTTCAAATACTGGGTACACTAGATGGGTTTGATACTGGATCCCTAACTATAAACAAGCAGGCATTAGCTGGTTTGACTAAAAAAGAGATTGCGGAATTTAGAAATACTTCTTTGGGTTTTATTTTTCAGTTTCATCAACTATTACCAGAGTTTACTGCGCTAGAAAACGTATGTATACCCGGGTTTATAAAAAAGACTAATAAGCAAGAAGTAGAAAAAAGAGCCAAAGAACTCCTAGAATTTTTAGGATTATCTCATAGAGAAAATCACAAACCTAATGAACTCTCTGGTGGAGAACAACAACGTGTGGCAGTAGCCAGAGCACTAATTAATAACCCTGCAATTATTCTAGCCGATGAGCCTAGCGGAAATCTAGACACAGAAAGTGCAGAAAACCTGCATAATCTATTTTTTAAACTTAGAGATGAGTTTGGACAAACCTTTGTTATTGTTACGCATAACGAAGATTTAGCTGCAATGGCTGATAGAAAACTTGTAATGCAAGACGGAACCATAATTAATAACTAAAATTAATGCTTGGTTAAAAAATATGCAAAGGATTTTATCTCAACAAATTATAAACAATTACTCTTATTATCTCCAAAAATGAAATTAAATAAAAAGGAACTTAAAGACTTTTTGGATGAAAAAACATTTCAATACAACACTCTAGATTTTATAGGAACTGACCCTATTCAAATCCCACACCGTTTTACAAGCAAACAGGACATTGAGATTGCTGGTTTTTTAATAGCTACGATAGCCTGGGGAAATAGAAAAAGCATTATAACAAATGGTATGCGCCTTCTTACCATGATGGGCAACGCTCCTTTTGAGTTTATTTTAAACTACAGCCCTGGTCATAAAAAATATACCCAAGGTTTTGTGCATAGAACTTTTAATGAAGGTGACTTACACACCTTCTTTCTAGCACTTCAAAACATTTACAAACACCATGATGGGCTTGAAGCTGTGTTTTCCAAAAACGCTACAAAAAATAGCATGCAACCAGCTATACATGAGTTTAAGAAGACGTTTTTTGAAATATCACATTTACCAAGAACAGAAAAACATGTAAGTGATCCTTTAAAAAATAGTGCTGCAAAACGCATCAATATGTTTTTACGATGGATGGTACGTCAAGATAACAATGGGGTGGATTTTGGTATATGGAAATCGATTTCTCCTGCTGTTTTATCCTGCCCACTAGATGTACATAGTGCAGGTATTGCTAGAAAGCTAGGCATATTAACACGCAAACAAAATGACGGTAAAGCACTGCTAGAATTAGATACAGCACTTAGAGAAATGGATCCTTTAGACCCAGTCAAATATGATTTTGCACTATTTGGCTTAGGAGCTTTTGAGAAATTTTAAATAGGATCGCAGCTTTAATCTCATTATTTGATATAAATTAACTTCGGTTTTTTATCTTTGCTAAAATAGTATATATCTAAATGCAGTTTAAACACCCTGAACTTCTCTACGCCCTTTTTCTACTCCTCATTCCTATTTTAATTCATTTATTTCAACTTAGACGTTTTCAAAAGGTGGCCTTCACAAATGTTGCTTTTCTAAAAAAAGTAAGTATTCAAACCCGTAAGAGTTCTCAATTAAAAAAATGGTTTATTCTATTATTGAGACTTCTCGCTATTGCAGCACTAGTTATAGCATTTGCAGAACCTTTTAAGGCATCAAAAATAGCTTTAGACAGCAACAAAGAAACAATCGTTTATCTAGATAATTCATTTAGCATGGAGGCCAATGGCGCAAATGGCACTCTATTAAACGCTGCTGTTCAAGATCTTGTTTCACAAATACCTCTCAATGGTAAAATACACTGGTTTACGAATACCAATACCTATAGAAATGCCAGTGCACAGCAGTTAAAAAAAGACTTGTTAAAACTTACATATTCTCAAAAACAACTTAGCGCTAATGAGGTATTACTAAAAGCCGAGCAAATTTTTAGTGATGACGCAGTATCAAATAAACGATTAATTTATATTTCAGACTTTCAACAAAAAGAAGAATTTCCAGAACTAAAAAACACATTTAATGTAGATGCCGTACATTTAAAAGCAATACGAGAGCAAAACATTGCTATTGACACTGCGTATGTAATCTCCAGTAATGGAAACAATACAGCGTTAAAAGTACGACTATCTGCCAAAGAAATTGAGCAAAAAAGTGTGTCGGTCTCTTTATATAACGGTGCTCTTCTTAGTTCTAAAGTAGCAGTAGATTTTAGCCAAAACAAAAGCCAGGACATCCTTTTTTCTCTAGAAAACAAGGAAGGTTTTAAAGGCAGCATAACCATACCAGATCCAAGTCTAAGCTATGACAACAGCTTGTATTTTAGTATAAACAAACCGTCAAATTTAAAAGTATTAAGCATCAATACTGCCAATCAAGACTTTTTACAACGTATGTTTAAAAGTGAAGGTTTTATATACACCAGCCAAAGTGCAAATAACATCAACTACAGTATTATACCTAAGCAAAATTGCATTGTATTAAACGAATTAAAAAATATTCCTACCTCACTGATCAATGCGCTAAGGGAGTTCTCACAAAAGGGTGGTAGCCTTTTAATTATACCCGCAAATAATGCCGAATTATCCAGCTATAATAAATTGCTAGCTACACTAGATTTGGGAGAACTTGACCAAGAGGTTTTCGAGCAAAGAAAGATAACAAGGATTGCTTTTGACCATCCTCTTTATTTAGATGTTTTTGAAAAACGCATAGCCAACTTTCAATTTCCAAAAACCAATAGTTTTTATACTATTATTTCTAAATCTCCCGCTATACTTGCCTTCGAGGATGCTAAACCTTTTTTGCTGGGAACAAACAATAGCTATATTGCAACTGCAGCCTTTAATAAAATAACAAATAACTTTAGTAGCTCTCCACTTATTGTGCCCACCCTTTATAATATTGCTAGGCAAAGCCTACAAACACCAAAATTATATTACACCATAGATACTCCAGTATCATTTGCTGTTGGTGTTGCTTTGGCTCAAGATGAAATTTTAAATATAAGAGACAGTATTGTAAATTTTATACCCCTGCAACAAACCAAAGCCAACAAAGTAATAATTAGCACTACAGAGAATCCTATAAAATCAGGTACATTTACAATAGAGAATGGAGAGCGTTTTATAAAAAACATTAGTTACAATTATAGCAGAGACGAAGGGAAATCAATCTATGTAGATGCTAAAACCTGGAAAGGAGTCACTGTCCACAAAAACATTACTAGCTTATTTGATGCTATCGCTAACGAAAATAAAATAACAGATTTCTGGAAATGGTTTGCCCTATTGGCACTTCTATTTCTTATTGCTGAAATGTTAGTATTAAAATTTTATAGAAAATAAAAATACCTTTAGCGTACAAGCGTACGCTACATTAAGTAACCTGAAAATTTGAGTATTATGAATATATTACTAAAATCGGCTACGATAGTAGACAGTAAAAGTAAACATCATTTAAAGAAATGTGATGTCCTTATTGAAAATGGCGTTATTTCAAAAATTGCATCTACTTTACCCAAACAAAGTAACGTCCAAGAAATAAAGCTTCCTAATTTGCATATTTCATGCGGGTGGTTTGATAGCGGTGTCTCTTTTGGAGAACCAGGATTTGAAGAACGGGAAACACTAGAAAATGGATTAAAAACGGCTGCTTTAAGCGGTTTTACGACCATTGCGCTAAACACTAATACCCATCCTGTTCCAGACAACAAAGGAGCTATTCGGTTTTTAAAAGGAGTAGATGCTGAGCATGGTGTTACCATACTTCCTAATGGAACCTTAACTCAAAATGCTGATGGCATAGACCTGGCAGAGTTATTTGATATGCAAAACGAAGGAGCCTTAAGCTTTTATGATTATAAGAAACCCATAGCAAACCCAAACCTTTTAAAAATAGCCCTTCAATACGCCCAAAACTTTAATGGTCTGGTTCAGTCTTTTCCCTTTGAAAAAGCAATTGCCTCAAAAGGAATGGTCAACGAACACATTAATAGTACTAAACTGGGGCTTAAAGGAATACCACAGCTTGCAGAATCTCTTCAAGTAGCTAGGGACCTTTACATTCTAGAATATACGGGTGGAAAACTTCATATTCCTACCGTATCTACAGCTGCGGCGGTGCAACTTATCAAAGAAGCAAAGAAAAAAGCATTGCACGTAAGCTGTAGCGTATCAATCAACAATCTTTCACTAACAGATGATGTATTAGAGACCTTTGATACAAACTACAAGCTTATGCCTCCATTAAGAACCAAGGAGGATATTAAAGCCTTAAAGAAGGGTCTTAAAGAAGGAACTATAGACATGGTTACTAGCGATCACAACCCTATGGATATAGAAAACAAGAAAATAGAGTTTGATCATGCAAAATATGGAAGTATAGGTCTTGAGAGCTGTTTTGGTGCTCTTCAAAAAGCAACAAACCTGGAAATAGCTATAAAAGCATTAACACAACAATCGGTATTTAATATTTCTCAAAGTAGTATCCTAGAGGGAAATGATGCCAATATTACACTTTTTAACCCAACAATTAATTGGGTGTTTGAAGAAAAGGACATTATTTCTACTTCAAAAAACGCAGCATTACTAGGCCAATCTTTAGTAGGGAAGGCCTATGGAATTTTCAACAACAATCAACTTGTAATTAATGAATAAAACGACCGTTCCTGAAGGGAAAAATAAAGCTGTAATAGCCTACATTACATTTGTTGGCATGTTTATAGCATACACGATGAATAGAGAAGAAAAGCACGCCTTTGCAACGGCTCATATAAAAAATATGTGTGGCCTAGTCTTTGGACTTTTAATAGCACAAACCACACAAGCATATATCTACCCTGAACTTGGTGATATATTATGGTGGGCAGCTTTTTCTTTATGGGTGTACTCTTTAGTAGCTGTACTTCAAAATAAAGAACCTAATATTCCTTTTTTAAGTGAAAAATTTCAAGAATGGTTTACATTTTTAAATTAGATACACTACATTTAAGATTATAAACGTAAACTCACAACACATGGAAACCTCTCCAAACAACCAAAAGATACTAGCTATTGTAACCTACATAACACTTATTGGCTGGATTATAGCCTTTATGGTCAATAGCACTAAGAAAAATCCTTTAGTTACCTACCACCAAAGGCAAGCTCTAGGCATTCAGTTACTGTACTTTGGTATTTCTGTTTTAATAACAATTACAGGATTAGTAGCCCTACAAGTACTTTTCTTTGGAGTTTTAATATTCATTATAATTGGAATTACAAACGCCAGTAAAGAGCAAGAAAAGCCACTTCCTATTTTGGGTGAATATTTTGAAGATTGGTTTAAAGGTATTGGCTAGTATAAGAACAAACAGTACTAATTTTATCATAAAAGATGCTGCATAGATGTAGCATCTTTTATTTTTACACTATGAAAAAACAAACACTACCATTAGAACATAATTACAAAGCACCAAAAGTAGCCACACATAAGGCCCCTGTCATTATTTTACTACATGGATACGGTAGTGATCAAAACGATCTGTTTTCTTTTGCACCAGATTTGCCAGACACACACCATATTATTTCTTTAAAAGCACCATTACAACTTGAACCTAGTGGAAACGCTTGGTATAATATCTATTTTGAAGCTGGAAACAACAAATTTAATGATGTTCCACAAGCTGTTGCTGCTAGAGATAGCATTGCTCAATGTATTGACGTGATAATAGATAAATACGCAGTAGACCCAGATAATGTAACATTATTAGGGTTTAGCCAAGGAACTATTTTAAGTTTTGCTGTTGCACTTAGTTATCCAGATAAAATTAAAAATGTAATTGGCCTAAGTGGTTATGTTAGTGAAGATATGCTTAAAGATGATTATAATAAAAATAATTTTAACCACCTTAATATCTACACTTCTCACGGCAGTGTAGATCAAGTTATTCCTATTTCATGGGCACAAAAAACAGCTCCTTTTTTAAAAACCTTGGATATTGATTGTACCTATAGTGAATTTCCTGTTGGTCATGGAGTCTCTCCAGAAAACTTCTATGAGTTTGTAGCCTGGCTATCAAAACAATAACAAGATCATTTGCTTTATATCTAGGGTGTTTACTTAGAAGAATACAACAAAGCGCTGAGAGGAACTAAGTCTATATTATTATTCTCATCAAAGAAATATTCAATTATAAGTTCTCCCCAGTTATTACCATCAGAGAAATCTGCTTGTATCCATCTGTGGTTTAGTAGTTTTATTTTATTGATTTTAAAATCACCACTAACAGCGGCTAAAGGAATAATAGGGTTCCCTCCTTTTGCACCGTTTTGATCATAAATTCTATTGCTAATTGAGGCTTCAACCTCTGCTGCCTCTAGACCAAGACGCTCTATATATTCCAGAGCATTCTCATTGCTTTGAAGACTAAAATAGTTTGCATCTTCAATAGCTTCTGAAACTTTAGATAGAGAGTCTGTAGCTTTATCTAGTTTTAGAGAAAGTCCTGTAATTGTTTTTTCTTGTGATTCAAAAATAGTCTTCTCGTTTGCATATTGAAAAACGATATACAAAACAGCAAAAAAGAATAGGTACATAAAAATGCTTTTCTTCATAATTTAAAGGGTATTATATTTCAATAGTTAAACCGTCATAGGCTAAAAAAACATGACTGGGTAAGGTTGCTTGAACCGTTTCATGAAATCCTAACAGATGACTAATGTGTGTTAAATAAGCGCGCTGTGGTTGTACTTTTTCAATAAACGCTAAAGCTTCTTCTAGATTAAGGTGAGAAGGATGAGGCTCTTGCCTGAGTGCGTTAATAACCAAATTTTTAGTTCCTTTTATCTTTTCAATTTCAGAATCTGCCATCGTTTTTACATCTGTTAAATAGGTAAACCCTTGCATGGTAAACCCTAAAACTGGCAAAGTATTATGTAATGCTTCAACTGGAGTTATTGTATTTTGGTCTAAAACAAACGAAGAATGCTTTGAAATAATATGTTGAGAGATCGTTGGTGCACCTGGATATTTGTTTTCAGTCTCAAAAATATAGCCAAAGCGTTTTTTAAGGGCAGCAAACACCTCTTTGCTGGCGTAGAATGGAATTTCACCTTGTTTAAAACAAAATGGTCTAATATCGTCTAAACCTGCTGTATGATCACTATGTTCATGAGTGATCAATACGGCGTCAATTTTTGTAACATGACTATGAAGCATTTGCTGTCTAAAATCTGGGCCACAGTCAATAATATAGGTCTTATCACCCCACTGTATCAATATAGAAACACGTAACCTTTTATCTCTAGAATCCTCACTCAAACAAACAGGATGCTTGCTCCCTATAACAGGAATGCCCTGTGAAGTTCCTGTACCTAAAAATGTGACTTTAATATGAGAATTCATCTTCACAAAAATACTAGTATTTTTTTTGATTGGCTATGGTATTCGCTACCTTTGTTATGCAACAATTACCTACGGTTATGCCAGATACTATTAAAGGAGATAAAGAATTTGAGGCAATTCCTTCCATAAAGAATAAAGCCTTACGTATTAATTTAAATGAAAATATTTACGGGACTTTTGCCGAGATTGGCGCAGGTCAAGAAACCGTACGTAATTTCTTTAGAGCTGGTGGTGCTTCTGGTACTATTGCTAAAACTATCTCAGCCTATGATAAAGATTTTAGTGATGCCATTTATGGTGTTGAAAAAGATGGAAGGTATGTAACAGAAGAGCGTCTTAAAAAAATGCTCACACACGAGATGAATTTAATTGAGGAGCGAATCTTGCGAGAGAAGCACCCAAATAAAATATATTTTGCCTACGCAAATACAGTAGCAACTATAGATTTTGCAAAAAAATATAAAGGGCATGGCTGGGTTGGAGTTCGTTTTCAGACAGATCCAGATGAAGCGTACAGTGAGATTATTTTACACATTCGTTTTCATGAAACTGAAGCATTATTACAACAACATACCTTGGGTAACTTAGGAGTAAACTTAATTTACGGCGCCTATTATAAGCATGACGCGCCAAAAAAATTACTCCGTTATCTGTATGACCATATTGATAAAGACAAAATAGAAATTGACACTATTAATTTCTCAGGACCTAAATTTAAAGATGTAGACAACCGCCTAATGAGCTTGCAGCTTATTAAAAACGAAATGACAGATGCCGTCATGTTTGGACCCGATGGAAACAACATCCTACCTGCAAGAATATTATATAAAAAAAACATATTAGCCCTGCGTGGTAGCTTTAGGCCTGTTACAAAGGTAAATATTGACATGTTTCAAAAATCACATGAAATGTTTATCAACGAATCTAAAGTTGATAAAAACAGAACCGTAACTATTTTTGAAATAACACTCTCAAACCTCCGAGCAGAAGGAGAGATTGATGAAGAAGACTTTATGGATCGTGCTAAATTACTTTGTTCTTTAGGGCACACTGTAATGATTTCTAATTTTCAGGAATACTATAAATTAGTAGAATACTTTTCTAGATATACCAAAATGCGCCTAGGGCTTGCCATGGGAATTAATAACTTGGTAGATATCTTTGACGAAAAATATTATCGTCATCTTAGTGGTGGAATTCTAGAAGCTTTTGGTAAATTATTTTTCAAAGACTTGAAGGTATACCTATACCCAATGAAGAATAAGAATGGTGTTTTTACTACTAGTGAAAATTTAAAAGTACATCCAAGAATGAAAGAATTGTATAAGTTCTTTAAATACAACGGTAAAGTAATAGATGTAGAGAATTACAATCCTGATGTCATGGGCATCTTTTCTAGAGAAGTTTTAAGTATGATAGAAAACGCAGATGCCGGTTGGGAAAAGATGCTTCCAGAAGGTGTTGCAGATATCATTAAGGAAAAAGAATTGTTTAACTATCGCCTAGAGAAGCACCCCGTTTAAAAAAAGCTTTTTTATTAATAGTACTCTAAGTATTAAGAAATGCTATTATTATCAAGAATTTGCGCAGCGTGTGCTTTTGTTTTTACCTTATCTATAACACGCTCCACTACCCCATTATGCACCAAAAATGTTTTGCGATGAATACCGTCATATTCACGGCCCATAAACTTTTTTAGCCCCCATACCCCAAAGGCGTTAATAACATCTTTTTGGGTATCTGCTAGTAAAGGAAATGGAAATTCATATTTGTTTCTAAAATTAGACTGTTTTTTTTCTGTGTCTGCGCTAACGCCTAACAACTCGTAGCCATTATCTTGTAGTTCTTTATAATGATCTCTTAAATTACAGGCTTCTGCTGTACATCCTGGGGTGCTTGCTGCAGGATAGAAAAACACAACAACTTTTTTATCTTGATAGTCTTTCATTGATATTGCGTTTCCATCTTGATCATTAACCGTAAAACTTGGAACCCTGTCTCCTACATTAAGTGTATTCATTCTTGTAAATTTGTTTTTGTTAGTAATCGCAAAACGTTTAATACGCTTTTTAGGCTTTATGTAAATTTAAACCAAATGAACAAACAAGAAAAGGTACTCTTTGTTATAAATACGTTAAAAGAATTATATCCAGAAATCCCTATTCCCCTTGACCATAAAGACCCATATACCTTACTTATAGCAGTGTTACTATCTGCGCAAAGTACAGATGTTAGGGTTAACAAAATTACTCCCTTGTTATTTAAACAGGCAGATACTCCTCAAGAGATGATCAAGCTATCTATTGAAGAGATTAGAGAAATCATAAAACCTGTAGGGCTTTCTCCTATGAAAGCAAAAGGAATCTATGGCCTTTCTCACATTTTAATAGACAAACATCAAGGCATGGTCCCTAATGATCTTGAAGCGCTTGAAGAACTGCCTGCGGTAGGACACAAAACCGCAAGTGTTGTAATTTCTCAAGCCTTTGGAGTGCCCGCATTTCCTGTAGACACACATATTCATAGACTCATGTTCCGCTGGGGTTTCACCAACGGAAAAAATGTGGTACAGACAGAGCGTGATGCAAAAAGACTTTTCCCAGAAGAAATATGGAATGATCTACACCTTCAAATTATATGGTATGGACGTCAATACTGTCAAGCTAGAGGTTGGGATTTGGAAAATGATATTATTACAAAAACCATTGGTAGAAAAACGGTGCTTAGCCAATATTATAAAAAAAAGAAAAAATAAAGCTCACCATGATAGTGTCTAAATATTTTTTTATGGAGAAGACTTGGTGAAAAGAATATAAAAAAACCCCGAATTATTAATTTCGGGGTTTTTTTTATTTTAGTTTAAAATTGCTTCAAACGTAAGGTTTTTATAGGCTACAATTTGTAAGGCCTTAGAATAATCTAGAAGAAACTTAATTGTTTCATCGGTTGGAACTGTCTTTTGGTTCACGTGTTCAGGGCGTGAAGATCTTGAGTACATTTTTTGCATACAATGGTATTTAAATGTTATTGTTACCAATTAACGATGCAAAATCTAATTTATTGTGTTAGTCTGTCAAGACAATGTTATGTTTATCAATCACTTTACGCAAGTTAATGAGTGCATAACGCATTCTTCCTAGAGCTGTGTTGATGCTCACCCCAGTTTGTTCACTTATTTCTTTAAAGCTCATATCTCTGTAAATACGCATCATTAAAACCTCGCGTTGATCTTCTGGAAGTTCATCAACAAGACGTCTTATGTCTTGCTCCACTTGACCTTTAATAATTGTGTTTTCTGCATTTAATGCATTGTCTGAAAGCACAGAGAAGATATTAAAATCTGTGTTGTTTTCAAACTTAGGCATGCGATTGTTCTTTCTAAAATGATCAATAACCAAATTATGAGAAATTCTCATTACCCAAGGTAAAAACTTACCTTCTTCATTATACTTTCCTCTTTTCAAGGAATTGATAACTTTAATGAATGTGTCTTGAAATACATCTTCAGCAACATCTCTGTCAAAAACCTTGGAATAGATAAAACTGTAAATTCTTTGCTTGTGTCGTGTGATGAGGGTGGAAAGAGCAGACTCATTTCCTTGTAGGTACATAGTTACTAAAACCGCATCTGTAGCTTTGCTTTTTTTCATATCAATACTTTTTAATGTGAACAACTATTAAATAGGGCCAATGAGTTGTTATAATAAAATTAAAAAAAGTAATAATATGCTATAGGCAATGATTTTGGTTTACATAAGTGTAAGGCGTAAATATAAGTACAATAAGTTTACAATTCAAAACAATATGGGCGTTTTTATTAAAAAAAACTTAAAACTCCTCTCAATGTGTTAGACAAATAGCAAAATGTTATCTTTGTAAAAACCCACATTTAACAAGGCTTCACATTGAAAAAGGAATTACTAGATCCAAAAAAAAACATCATCATAAAAGGTGCTAAATTACACAACCTCAAAAACATAGATGTTGTTATTCCTCGCAATAAACTAGTTGTCATAACTGGCCTTTCTGGTAGTGGTAAATCAAGTTTAGCCTTTGACACCTTGTATGCAGAAGGACAAAGAAGGTATGTAGAAAGTCTCTCTAGTTATGCAAGACAATTCCTTGGTAGGCTTAACAAACCTAAGGTTGATAGCATAAAAGGAATCTCTCCAGCAATTGCCATTGAACAAAAAGTAAATGCAACAAATCCAAGGTCAACAGTAGGAACCTCAACAGAAATTTATGATTATTTAAAGCTATTATTTGCACGTATTGGCAAAACCTATTCTCCTATAAGTGGTAAAGAAGTTAAAAAAGACACTGTCGCTGATGTTATAAAATTCATCAAAACATTTCCTGTAGGAACTAAACTGTTGCTGCTATCTCCATTAGTACTAGAAGAAGGAAGAACCTTAGAGAATAAGACCAAAGCATTGGCACAACAAGGGTTTGCTCGTGTAAAAATAGATGACGCCGTAGTACGCATAGATGAATTAAAAGGAAATTTATTACCAAAAAGCATGCAACTGGTCATTGACAGAGTGATCACCAAAGAAGATGAAGATTTTTACAACCGTCTTGCAGATGCTGTTCAAATGGCTTTTTATGAAGGAAAGGGAACTTTATATATAGAACAACTTGAAAACAATAACATTGCAGAATTCAACAATCGTTTTGAGCGTGATGGCATGTCCTTTACAGAACCTAATGTGCATTTATTTAGCTTCAATAATCCTTTTGGAGCCTGCCCAACCTGTGAAGGTTATGGAGATATCGTTGGTGTTGACAAAGATTTAGTAATCCCAAATACAGCCTTATCTATTTATGAAAATGCTATTTTTCCATGGCGTGGAGACAGCATGGGATGGTATAGAGATCAATTAGTAAACAGCGCATATACCTTTGACTTTCCTATCCATAAACCTTGGTTTGAACTCACAGAGGCTCAACAACAATTGGTTTGGGACGGTAACCAACATTTTGAAGGGCTACACAGTTTTTTTAAATACTTAGAAAGCAAGAGTTATAAAATACAAAATAGAGTGATGTTGTCTCGCTATAGAGGTAAAACAAGCTGTACCACTTGCCGTGGAAAAAGACTTAGACCAGAAGTTGGGTACGTTAAAATTGCCAACACCGCTATTCAAGAGTTGGTTGCATTACCACTAGAAGACGTTGCTGTTTTTTTTAAAGAACTTACACTAGACGAATATGACACAACTATTGCAAAACGACTTCTTGTAGAGATTAACAATAGACTTTCTTTTTTAATGGATGTTGGGCTATCATACCTTACACTTAACAGAAAAAGTAATTCACTATCTGGAGGAGAATCACAACGCATTAACTTAGCTACCTCTCTAGGGAGTAGTTTGGTAGGCTCCATGTATATTCTTGACGAACCCAGCATTGGTTTGCACCCAAAAGACACAGAGCGCCTTATTAAGGTATTAAAATCATTACGTGATCTAGGAAATACCGTGATCGTTGTAGAACATGATGAAGATATCATGAAAGCAGCAGATCATATTATTGATATTGGGCCAGAAGCAGGTACTTTTGGAGGAGACGTAGTTGCGGTAGGAACTTATAATGAAATTTTAAAACAAGATTCGCTTACAGCAGGGTACCTCAACGAGACCTTAAAAATAGAAGTTCCTAAAAAACGAAGAACCTTTACCAATGCAATAGAAATTAAGGGTGCACGTCAACACAATTTACAAAACATCAATGCTACATTTCCTGTAGGACTATTTACAGCAGTTACAGGGGTTTCTGGTAGTGGAAAAAGTACTTTGGTGAAGAAAATATTGTATCCTGCCTTACAGAGAGAAATTGGCGGGTTTGGCGATAAACCTGGACAGTTCTCAAGCCTAGAAGGAGATTTTCTGAATATTAATAATGTAGAGTTTATAGACCAAAACCCAATTGGACGCTCCAGCAGGTCTAACCCAGTTACCTATATCAAAGCCTACGATGATATACGCAGTTTATTTGCAAAACAGAAATTAAGTGATATTCGTGGATACAAAACAAAACACTTTAGTTTTAATGTAGATGGTGGTAGATGCGAGAGCTGTAAAGGAGAAGGTGAGATTACTATCGAGATGCAATTCATGGCAGATGTAAACCTACAATGTGATGTGTGTAATGGAAAGCGTTTCAAAAAAGAAGTGCTTGAAGTAAAAGTAGGAAACAAGAATATAGATGATGTTCTATCTCTTACAGTAGATGATGCTATTGAATTTTTTAAAAGTCAAGAACAAAAAAGAATTGTAATAAAATTACAACCCCTTCAAGATGTTGGTTTGGGCTATGTGAAATTAGGGCAAAGCTCCTCAACGCTATCTGGTGGTGAAGCGCAACGAATCAAGCTAGCTTCATTCTTAGTTAAAGGTATTACCAAAGAAAAAACGCTATTTATTTTTGATGAACCTACCACAGGTTTACACTTTCATGATATTAAAAAACTTTTAGCCTCCTTTTACGCTTTACTAGATAAAGGCCACACGCTTATTGTGGTAGAACACAATATAGATCTTATAAAGTGTGCAGATTATATTATAGATTTAGGTCAAGATGGTGGTAGCAAAGGAGGAAAAATAATGGCGCAAGGAACTCCAGAAGTGGTTGCTAAAAATAAAAAATCTTACACGGCTCAGTACCTTAAAGACAAACTATAGTTCTTATAGATAATATAACATCGTATTTCAAATTTCTTCTGTAGGATGCTATTAATTTGTGGCAAACCCAACACACCCAGGTCTTTTTATATACAACTGCACAAGAACACCATTTACAAAGTCAATAAAAACGGTCTATACAGGACTTTTTTTGTTTTTGGCATGGTCTATGTATTATCTTTTGGGTACAACGCTCGTTAAAGTCATTTAGCAAGTACAGAAAATCACTTATTATGAAAAACTTCAAAACAATACTTTTGTTTCTATGTGTAGGAATTTCGGCAAATGCAACAAAGCTTGTTGGTCCAGAATCTTTTAATCAAACAAAATACAATGGAGAAGCATCTATTTTTATTGAAGGGGGTGTAGAGTTTTCTGTATTTGCTGATGGACAATTTGATTTTATATACCTAGGAACTGGAAGCAATACCGCAGTCACTCTTTCATCTCCAAGTGTGTTTGTGAGTTTTAATACGGGGCGAGATTATGAAGCATATGTCCAATATGATGCCTATGGAGCAATTGTTCAAATAGAAGATGTTCCGGTTTTTTATGATGCCTATGGAAGAATCATTCAAGCCGGTGAGATAGTTATTGGCTATAGAAACAGACGCTTATCTCGTGTAGGAGGCTTGCGTATATTCTATAACAATTATGGCTACTATGATCACTGTATTGGGTTTATAAACCCTTTCAATAGGTTTTACATATACCGTACATGGCATGCAAATTACACAAGACCTGTCTATAGCAACTGTATTGTTTGGGACGTCCCTTATAGAAGATACTATACGCCAGTTCGCTATAGTTACTATAACCATGTAAGATATTACACCAACAGATATACAACACCCTATGTAAATGCTAGAAGAAATTTTTACGCACCAGGGAGTAGAATACATTACAGAGGTGGAAGAACTGCGCTAAACAGAGATTATAAAAGAGGGAGAATAAATACCATGGTAAATACCCATGGAAGAACTAGTACCTCAAGAAATAATAGCTATGTAGCTGCTAGAAAAAATCGTGGAAATAGAAAAGCAACTGCAACAAAAAGAAGCACAAGAAAGGTATCTAATACTAATAGAGCTGAGAGTGCAAGAGCTGTTGTTTCTAGACAAGAAACTAGAAGTATTAAACCCCGTGCTGTGCAAGTAAGAAGAAACACAAATAACACAAGAGCAGTAAGTACAGTTGCAAGGACTAATAACCCGATAGCTAGCAATAGAAAGGCGCGTAGCTCTAGAGTTAATAACACAAGAAAGACTACAAAGCGATCTGGTTCAAAAAATAATGTACGTAGTAATACCCGCATCTCAACTCCTAGAAAAAGGCGTGGAGTGCAATAAGTTTATGGTTAGTTTATTTGTTTGTTTGTTTAAAGCCCTTTGATATACTAATATCTGAGGGCTTTTTTATACTAAGTATTTACCACAGAGTTAATGACACCTGCGAGCTTTTTAGTTAAGGATTTTCTAGTGAAGGCTGATATATCACCACAGGGCACAGAGAGAGCTGCGTTTTTATAGGCCCTGTAATATACAAGGATCTGTTTGTGTAAGCTATCTTTTTGAGTAGGTGTTATATAATACCCACTAGCGGTAAGCTCCAAAATGTCTTTTACATCACTTCCTTGAGGACCAAGAGCGATGATGGGGCGCCTGGCTTGAAGGTACTCAAATAACTTACCAGGTATAATAGCTTTGGTCTGTGGAGAATCCATTTCAAGTAACAGTAAGATTTGAGCACTGTGCTGTAGATTAATAGCGGCTGAATGAGACACATAGCCTTTTAATGTAGTATTGTTTGTTAAGCCAAACAAGGCAATACTTGCAAGCACCTCATGACTAACTGCTCCTGCTAAAGTGATTTCAAGATCTGAAGCAAAATCTTGGTTATCTAATGCTATTTCAGAGAGTACTTCCCATAAAATTAGGGGGTTTCTTTCTGTTAACAGTGAACCTATGTGAGCTATAGAAAACTTCTTATCTAGTGAGGCAACTACTTCTTTTATAGGGTCAAAACCGTTAGTTATAAGTGTTATGGGTTGTTGAGTAAGTAAACTACATTCTTTTTTAGTTGAAGGGCTTGTTACCAATATATGATCGGCCTTGTTTAATACCAAAGATTCTAGCTTTTTATGTTTTAGTGCAGAAGCCCTAGTAAGGCGTAGCGATTTATGATAATGAATGGTAGTCCAGGGATCTCTAAAATCTGCAATCCATGGTAGTTTTGTTTGCTTTTGCAAGGACAAACCAATAAGGTGTAAACTATGTGGTGGTCCAGAAGTAATTATACAATCTACTTTATGTGTTAAAAGATAATCTTTTAAGAATGTAACGGAAGGTGCTACCCACCCTACTCTAGCATCTGGAACAAATAAATTACCTCGTATAAACAACATTAATTTTTCAATGACAGAAGGGCTCTCTTTTGAAATAATACCACTGCTTATTTGGCGGGTTTTGCTCTTAAAAAAAAATGCTGCAAATTTATAGGGTTCTTTTATAGGGTGTTTTAAAATGGTAATACCCTCAGGGATTTCTGTAACAAGGTTTTCATCTAGAAGAGGATAGCTGGGGTTTTGTGGAACGTATACTATAGGCTCTATTTCAAAATCTCTTAAATAGCTTACAAATTTCAACCAACGCTGCACTCCTGGACCTCCTGCAGGTGGCCAATAATAACAAATAATGAGTGCCTTTTTCATTAAATTATATATTTGAAGTTCGCCTCTGCGTGTAGTAATACCCAAAAGTCCCTAAAAGAAATAAGATGAACAAAACGCTACTAAACAAGGCGATAAAGCTCCCTTTTTTTACGACAGATGGTTCAAATTTAAATTCGATTTTTGAATACCCTTTTGACACCTTAAGTGCTCTTAATAAATAATTTACACGAATGTGTTCTACGGGCTCACCATTAATATAAGCATTCCATCCTTTTGAATAATAAACCTCACTAAAGACTGCTAATTGTGTAGATTCGGTGGCAGCTTCGTATACCAAATGGTTTGGCGTATCATACACCAATTCTATAGTAGCTGTGCTATCTCTTTTAATGTCTTTAAGGGGAAGATATGATATGAAGTCTTTATGAACAACCACTGTCTTTTTGGTGTCTAAACTATCTAAAGCAATTATTTCTTCATCTGCAGTTTCTGCAAGTATCACATTTTGAACAAACCAAGCATTTCCATTTGCATATGGATTGCGCTGTCCATAAAGGCCTCCATTTTTACTTTGTACAATGATGAAACGAGCGTTCATCATGTTTAGCATTGAAATATCACCTTGATTTATATAGAAGTCTGCAATATCTTGCATCCTTCTTGGTTTTGCAGCATGATACCCTCCTATTGAACTATTAAAATAACTTACCTCTGCACTATTAAAAGCATTATTAGCGGCATCATACACACGAAACCGTCCTGTCTGCTTTTCAATTTGTAGGGTGGCAGCAGATTTTTGAAAGGGCTGCTCCATGATTCGTTTGTTTACAAAATCTTCATTATTTACATACCGCCTATCTACTCCTACCAAATCAAAGACTACTAGAATTGTAAGAATGCATATGGTAAAAGTTTCCTTATACTTCTTAGTAAGAAATAGCCAAAGTGTAATGGCAGACAATACAATAAAAACTAGGCTTCTTATCCCGTCATTAGTAAAGAGCGTCATTCTATCTTCTCGGACTGCATCTATAAAGGGAACGCCCATGGCTTCAATGATGTCACTATCATAGGGGCTTACAAAATTAAACAGTGTGTTTTTAAACAGTAGAAATAAAACGAGTAGTCCACCAAGTAAGCTTGTGGCATAAACCAAGCTTTTTCTCTTTTTCTCTTCAGAAATATGTGTTTTAAAAAATTGATGTAATCCTACCATCGCTAAGACTGGTAAGACAAGTTCTATAATAACCTGTATAGAAGATACTGCTCTAAACTTATTATATAAAGGAACATAGTCTATAAAAAAGTCTGTGAGCAAACTAAAGTTTTTACCCCAGGATAGTAACAAACTCAAGATAAATCCAGAAACCAACCACCATTTTAGCCTCCCTTGGATTAAGAACAATCCAAGAATAGCCAGAAAAATAACCACTGCCCCTACATAAGCAGGTGCTGCTACAATGGGTTGGTCACCCCAGTATAATGGAATTTGGTTTAAGGTATCTTTTGCCTGTTGAGGGGTTGCCCCCATTTTCAACAAAGCATCTTGGGTGGCAGCGTCTTCTGGAAAAGGCTCACTAGAACCACCTCCCATAAAGCGAGGCACAAGTAGATTAAAGGTTTCTAACATACCATAACTATAGGTAGTGATATAATCATAGTCTAAACCTTCTTTGTCTAGTTTTGGAGTACCGTCTGGATTGATGGTTAAATCACTCTTTGCTCGGGTTGAGGTATCTGCATACTCTTTGGTCGCTAACAAATTTGTAGCATTTAAACCCAAAGCCAATAAAACTCCTAAGATCATAATACCTACAGATGTGAAAAAATGAGGCAGCGTCTTTTTCTTAACAGCATCTATTAAATAAGAAACCCCCAAGCATACTACTAATAAAAGTAGATAGTAAGTCATTTGTATATGATTGGCTGTTAGTTCTAGCCCCATAGCAATTGTAGTAAGCAAGAAACCCCAGAGGTACTTGCCTCTAAAGGTGAGTATAATACCACTTAAAACTAAGGGCATGTATGCAATTGCATGTGCTTTAGCATTATGCCCAACCCCTAGAATAATTATGAGGTATGTTGAAAACCCAAAAGCTAGTGCTCCTAGAAAGGCAATTTTATAGTCTAATTTTAGAACGAGAAACAACACATAGATACCTATGAAATATAAAAATAGATAATCTGCTGGTCTAGGTAAAAAACGCAAACTCTCGTCTAGCGTTTTGATGTAATTATGAGGATAACGTGCGCCTAGTTGATAGGTTGGCATTCCACCAAAGGCACTGTCAGTCCAGTAGGTTTCTGTGTCATTTGTTTTTCTGAAATCTCTAAGCTCCTTAGCCATTCCATTATGTTGCACAATATCGCTCTGGAAGATCGTTTTACCGCTCAAAACAGGACTAAAGTACAGTAATGAAGTACTCATTAATAACAGTATAACAACCAAATGTGGCACTGCTTTTTTAAATGAAATATGCATAAAAAAATTTGTTTTTTAAAATCTGAAAATTAACGAAAAATATGAACAAATACCCCGTCAAACGTCAAAAACAAAAAGGCTTATTCTAATTCTTCATAATCTACATATTCACCAACGGTATTGCTAGGTTTTTTGGCATTAGGCGTTTTATCGATAGTAATCTCGCCTTCTTTTTCTGGGGAAGTATTTGGAGGTGTCATATTTCCGAAGTTAGCACCAAAGCGGGCTGCCAATTTCTTGGAGAAATATTTCATAATATAAGGCGCAGCGAGTTTCAAAATAATTTTTAACCCGTAGTATACTAATAGGATAATTAATATCGTTTTGAAAAATGTAATCATATTATTAAAATAAGATGCGAAAATACAAATAGTGCCACAAAAACCAGGCACAAGGGTATTAAATAAATGATAAAACTTATATCTTTGATATTAAACCAACCCTATGAAGTTAGTTCCTTTTTTTCTTTGTCTGTTTACATTCTTATGCTTTTCTGCTGCTACTGCTCAGTACACAGAAACTATCAATAATAATAGACCTGGTGGTTCTCAAGGAGCTTTTTCTGTGGGTACCAACATCCTACAATTTGAAGGTGGATTTGGTATTGGTTCAGAAAATCATGCTTTATTAAAAACAGATGCAAGCGCTTTTACCGTAGACTATTCGGTTCGGTTTGGATTTTGGAAGGAAGAACTTGAAGTGAGTTTAACGGGTGAATTTCAATCAAACAATGTAGTTGATTCTCGTGGAGCTGCTGCTTTTGAATATGCACAGAGAAACTTTAAAAGCAATACACTTGGCGCAAAGTATTTGGTGTATGATCCTTATAGAAAACAGGCCTTAATGGGTCCTAACCTTCGTAGTTGGAAGGCAAATAATACGTTTCAATGGCGCGAATTAATTCCTGCAATATCTGTGTATGCTGGAGCTAATTTTGATAATGCAGACAACCCCTTTTCTGCTCAAGATGGGTTAAGTATAAGCCCGAAGGTTTCGATACAAACACAAAATAATTTTAGAAGCGGTTTTGTACTTGTAACAAATATTATTGCAGACAAGTTTACCACACAGACTCCAACCTATGGCTATATCGTTACACTTACATACGCTGTCTCTGATTGGTTTTCATTGTTTATAGAAGACCAAGGGTTTGATAGTGATTTTTATGCAGATAATATTGTGCGTTTTGGCCTAGCAGGCCTTATTACAAGAGATTGGCAGGTAGATGCCTCTATATTGTACAGCCTAAAAGATACTCCAACAAGAACATTTGCACGTATTGGAGTTTCGTATCGTTTAGATTTTCATAAAGAAGATGAATATCTTGAAGATAAAGGTAAACCTGGTAGAGAAAAGAAAAAGGCAAAGAGAGATAAAGCAAAAAAAGAAAAGAAGAAAAAAAAGAATTACTTTGAAGTTGATGAGGGCGATACCGGCCTGAAGTAATTGTAAGATATGAAGAATCAATACTGAGATATGATTACAATACAAGAAGTTACTACTAAAAAACAGTTGTTGCAATTTGTAAAGTTTCCTTTTAAACTTTATAAGGACTGTCCATATTGGGTTCCACCTTTGACTAAAGATGAGATGGAAACCCTAGATAAAACAAAGAACCCTGTCTTTAAAAATGCAGAGGCCACATACTACCTGGCTTACAAAGAAAGTGTAATAGTTGGTCGTATTGCGGTTATTTTAAACCATCTAGAAATTAATGAAATTGGCAAAAAGAAAGTTAGATTTGGTTGGTTAGACATGATCGATGACATAAATGTCACTAAGGCTTTACTTGAAAAAGCATATGAAATAGGTGCCAAAAACAACTTAGAATATGTAGAAGGCCCTGTTGGCTTTAGCAACATGGAAAAAGCAGGAATTTTAACCCAAGGTTTTGAAGAATTAAACACCATGATTACTTGGTATCAATACCCGTATTACGCCAATCACTTTGAAGCTTTAGAGTATGAAAAACAAGCTACCTGGGTTGAGTATAAATTAACAATACCACCAACAATTAAAGAAAGATTTGCAAAATTTTCTAGTATTGTAAAACAGCGGTATGGTTTGTCTGTAATTGAGTTTAACAGCAAGAAAGATATCATTCCATATGTGGATACTATGTTTGAACTCCTTAACCAAACATACAATTCCTTACAAACATTTGTTCCTATACAACAGTATCAAATTGATTATTATAAAGAAAAGTATTTTAGTTTTATACAACCAGATTATGTTACCTGTATTCAAGACAAAAAAGGTGCATTGGTAGCTTTTTCTATTGTCATGCCCTCTTTTAGCAAGGCATTGAAAAAAGCAAATGGTTCGCTACTCCCCTTTGGATGGTATCACCTATTAAAGGCACAAAAGAAGAATGATCGAGCAGCCTTATATTTAATTGGCATTGACCCAGAATATCAAGGCAAAGGAGTTACTGCTATTATTTTTGAAGAAGTACAGCATTTTTTTAACACCAATGGGATTGACAAAGTAGAAACTAACCCTGAATTAATTGAAAATACCGCAGTGCAACAGCTATGGAAAGACTATGCGCCAAAGAAGCATAAAGAACGAAGTACGTTTAAAAAGTCCTTGTAAAGGAGTTGTTCTCTCATAAATAAACCTATAAAAAAAAACCACCGTAAAGCGGTGGTTTTTTTTATTGTAATACATATGGGTATTATTCTCCAAATGCAGCTGCAACAGATGCAGACAATCTTTTGTAGGTTCCGTTTTCAAGACGCTCTCTAATGCCTGAGAATGCTTCAAGTGTTACCTCTATATCCTCCATAGTATGAGTAGCTGTAGGTATCATACGCAATAATATCAATCCTTTAGGAATCACTGGGTACACTACTATAGAGGTAAATACTCCATAGTTTTCTCGTAAATCTTTCACCAAAGCCATTGCTTCAGGAACAGAGCCTTTTAAATATACGGGTGTTACACAACTCTGTGTGGTTCCTAAATCAAAGCCTCGCTCACGCAAGCCTCCTTGTAGGGCATGAACGTTCACCCAAAGTTTATCTTTATACTCTGTACTAGAGCGCATCATGTCTAAGCGTTTTAAGGCTCCAACAACCAATTGCATTTGCAATGATTTTGCGAACATTTGAGATCTTAAATTATATTTTAAATAATTCATGATCTCTTCATCTCCAGCAATAAAAGCACCTGTACTAGCCATAGACTTTGCAAATGTTGCAAAGTACACGTCAATATCATCTTGTACTCCCTGCTCTTCTCCAGCACCAGCACCTGTTTTACCAAGTGTTCCAAAACCGTGAGCATCATCAACAAATAATCTAAAGTTATATTTTTTCTTAAGAGCTACTATTTCTTTTAATCTTCCTTGCTCTCCACGCATTCCAAAAACACCTTCTGAAATCAATAAAATTCCTCCACCTGTTTTCTCAGCCATTTTAGTGGCACGCGTTAAATTTTTCTCAATGCTTTCTAGATCGTTATGTTTATAGGTAAAACGTTGCCCCATATGTAAACGCACTCCATCAATAATACATGCATGCGCATCCACATCATAGACAATAACATCGTCTTTAGATACTAAGGCGTCAATGGTAGAGACCATACCTTGATAACCAAAATTCAACAAGTATGATGCTTCTTTATTAACAAAGGCAGCTAATTCATTTTGTAATTGTTCGTGCAAATCTGTATGACCACTCATCATTCTAGCACCCATAGGGTATGCAGAACCATAAGCAGCAGCAGCTTCTGCATCTACTTTACGAACCTCTGGATGGTTTGCCAAGCCTAGATAATCATTAACACTCCAAGTAATAACCTCTTTACCATTAAATATCATACGGTTAGAGATAGGACCTTCTAATTTTGGGAATACAAAATATCCCTCTGCTACTTCTGCCCACTTTCCAAGGGGACCTTTGTCTCTGTAAATCTTATCAAATAAATCTTTCATCAATATACGTTGGTTTCAAAATACACAACAAAATTAGGCATTTTTATTCTCTTTGCATAGTTAATTTTTCATTGGAAGCTAAAAATTTGTAAACAAAACATGAACAAATAATAGCACGTAAATGCATTAAAATAAGTGTAGAGCTCAGGTTGTTTTAAAATTAAATATTCTTTAAAATAATAATTCCTGAAACAAATACATGCTTCAGGAATTATTAAAATATGATGTGTTTTTGTTTATTTTATATACGAAATAGCATTACTCTCTTGGTCGACAGTGTCAAGGAATCCTTGTTGTTTCATCCAGTCATCGCTATAGACTTTACTCATGTACCTTGATCCGTGATCAGGAAAAATAACCACAATATTACTGGTAGCATCAAAAACGCCTTCTGCATCCAATTGTTTAAGCCCCTGCATTGCAGCACCACTTGTATATCCAACAAATAGACCTTCTGTTGTTGCAAGCTCACGTGCTGTGTGAGCACTACTTTGATCGGTTACCTTTACAAAACGATTTATAATATCAAAATCTGTAGCGCTTGGAATTAAATTCTTCCCAAGGCCTTCAATACGGTATGGATAAATTTCATCACGATCAAACTCACGTGTTTCATGGTATTTTTGTAGCACAGATCCAAAAGCATCAATACCTATAATTTGAACCTCTGGGTTTTGTTCTTTTAAATAACGGCCAATACCTGATATGGTACCACCTGTACCACTACAGGCTACTAAATGTGTTATTTGACCACTAGTTTGTTGCCAAATTTCTTTACCTGTTGATTGGTAATGAGCTTCTATATTTAATTTATTAAAGTACTGGTTGATATACACAGATCCCTGATTCTCTTCATGTAGGCGCTTTGCAACTTCGTAATAAGACCTTGGGTCATCTGCACTAACGTGAGCAGGACAAACATATACCTGTGCGCCCATGGTGCGAAGCATGTCTATTTTATCTTTAGAAGATTTTGAGCTTACAGCCAAAATACATTTGTACCCTTTAATGATACTCACCATAGCAATACTAAAACCTGTGTTACCACTTGTAGTTTCAATTATAGTATCTCCAGGCTTTAAAATTCCTTTTTTCTCTGCTTGTTCAATGATATACAAAGCAATTCTATCTTTTGAAGAATGGCCTGGGTTAAAGGCCTCAACTTTAGCAAAGTAATTACCTTTAAGAGAAGCTGTAATATTATTAAGCTGTACTAAGGGTGTATTGCCTATAAGTTCTAGAATATTTTTATGTGCTTTAATTTGTTCTTTCATAGAAGGAATTTATTAAAAACCAGATTGTATTTGGTTCTTTATAAAACGTTACAAATGTACGTAATTAATAATTATTTGGTTATTCCTTCTAAGTCTAGAATAAACGCATAGTCTTTTGCAAGCTCTTTTAAAGCCTCAAATCGACCCGATGCACCTCCATGTCCTGCATCCATATTAACATCTAAAAACAGCACATTATCATCTGTCTTTAATTCTCTTAAACGTGCTACCCATTTTGCTGGCTCAAAGTACTGTACTTGACTATCATGCAGTCCAGTTGTTACAAACATATTAGGGTAGTATTGCGCTTTTACATTATCATAAGGAGAATAAGATTTCATATACTCGTAATACTTTTTGATATTTGGGTTTCCCCATTCATCATACTCTCCTGTGGTTAATGGAATAGTATCATCTAGCATGGTTGTTACCACATCTACAAAAGGTACTGCAGCAATAACACCATTGTATAATTCTGGCGCTAGATTAACAACAGCTCCCATTAGTAAACCTCCTGCAGATCCTCCCTGAGCGTATAAATGATCTCTAGAGGTATACCCTTGCTCTATAACATGTTTTGAAACATCAATAAAGTCTGTAAAGGTATTGATCTTCTTTAATAATTTTCCATCTTCATACCAAGTACGGCCTAAGTATTGCCCTCCTCTAATGTGAGCAATTGCAAAAACAAACCCTCTGTCTAATAAACTTAAACGTGTGGAAGAAAAATAAGAGTCTATAGTCGCTCCATAAGAGCCGTATGCATACAAAAGAAATGGATTTGTTCCATCCATTTTAATTCCTTTTTTATATACCATTGAAATTGGCACCTTAGTTCCATCTTCTGCAGTTGCCCAGATGCGTTTAGACTCGTAATTCTCTTTGTTAAAGGTACCGCCAAGAACTTCTGTTTCTTTTAAAACACTTTTCTCGAGCGTCTTCATGTTAAAGTCAATAATAGAGGAAGGTGTGGTAAGTGATGAATAGCCGTATCGTAATGTTTCAGAATCAAAATCTGGATTAGACATAGCTCCTGCAGAATAGGTTTCATTATTAAAAGGTAGATAATAGGCCTCTGTATTGTCCCACCTTTTTATATGCATTTGGCTTAAGCCATTAGAGCGCTCTTCTACTACTAAATAATCTTTAAATATTTCAACATCCTCTAACAACACTTCTTTACGATGAGGAATTTCATCAACCCAATTTTCTTTGGTTGTTTTCTGCTCAGAGGTTTTCATTAACTTAAAATTGGTAGCTTCATCTTTATTGGTAACGATATAAAAATCATTTTCATAGTGTGCGATGCTGTATTCCAAGCCTCGTTCTCTTGGCTGAAACATCTTAAAATTCTCATTTGGTGTATCTGCATTAAGAATTTGATATTCAGAAGAAAGGGTGCTAGAACTTCCTATCACAATATATTTTTTAGATTTTGTTTTGTAAACAAAAGAGCTATATGTTTCATCTTCTTCTGTAAAAACCTTTATATCATCATTGGCAGCATCACCAAGGCTATGTTTGTATATTTCATTAGAGCGAAGTGTCTGTTCATCTTTCTTTGTGTAGAAGATGGTTTTATTGTCATTAGCCCAGGTAGCCCCACCTGTGGTTAATGGAATACGTTCTTCTAACAATTCTCCTGTTACTAAATTTTTTATAAAAATAGAGTAGTTTCTTCTACTTAAAGTATCTACACCAAAGGCGGCCATTGTATTATCTGGACTTATTGAAATACCTTTTAAGCTATAGTATGAATGTTCTTCTGCCAATTTATTGACATCAAACATTATTTCTTCTTCTGCGTCTAAGGATCCTTTTTTACGGGTATGGATGGGATAATCTTTTCCTGTTTCAAAACGTGTAATATAATAGTACCCATTTAATTTATAAGGTAAAGAAGCATCATCTTCTTTAATGCGACCTTTCATTTCATCAAAAAGATCTTTTTGAAAATCTTTGGTATGCGCTGTCATTTTTTGGTAATAATCATTCTCTCGCTCTAAGTAGTCTATAACCTCTGGGTTTTCTTTTTCATTGAGCCAGTAATAGCTGTCATCTCTTGCATCACCATGTTTTTCTAGATTTTTAACTATTTTATCTACTGTTGGGGGGGTAAGATTCATTGGTTTTTGTGTCTTTTTAATATCGTTGCAGGCTACCATCAAGAATATAGATGTAAGGCCCAATAGCACAATTTTTTTCATAATGTAAGGTATGTATTGTCTCTGCGCAAATTACTAATTTTACAAGACATTAGAAACTAATTTTTGTGCAGAAGCTGTATCTCTAAGATCAATTAAACAACCTGTTTTTAAGCCCTGCAACACATTACAATAAAGCTGCTCTTAAATTTATTAATAAATACTTTAGCGCTACTAAAAAACACATGTTACTACTTGTATGCAATAAGGGTCTGTAAAAACCTGTCATGCATCTCTTGAGTGTAATCGTGATGTGTAACTACACGAAGTTTACCGTGCCCCATATTACTGATACGGATGTTTTTTTTGGCTAAGCAGTCCATAAATACGTTTTGGTTAAGATGATCCTCCAAATAAAAGATAACAATGTTAGTCTGTGTAGGTTCCACCATTTTAATATAAGGCAGTATTGCTAAAGTGTCTGAAATTTCCTTGGCTCTTTGATGGTCTATTTCCAGGCGGGCAACTTGATGGTCCATAGCGTAGAGTCCTGCAGCAGCCATAAACCCTATTTGTCTCATACCTCCACCCAAAACTTTACGTACTCGTATTGCATTTTTCATAAGCGCATTGCTTCCTAACAATACGGTTCCCATTGGGGCACCTAAGCCCTTACTTAGGCAAACAGAAATAGTATCAAACACACCTCCATAGGCCTTAGTGTCTTCATTGTTAGCAACAATAGCATTCATTAATCTAGCGCCGTCAAGATGTAAACCCAGATTGTTTTGTTTACAAACTTGTTTGATTTTTAAAATTTCTTCAATATCATAACAAGCTCCGCCTCCTTTATTGGTAGTATTTTCTAAACAAACTAAACTAGTTAATGGGCTATGATAAAAATCTGGTGGGTTGATACTCTCTAAAACTTGTTTTGCTGTAATCATACCACGAACACCATCAACCAACTTACAAGAAACGCCACTGTTAAAAGAAACGCCTCCACCCTCATAGTTATACACATGTGCCCATTTATCACAAATAAGTTGCTCTGAGGGCTGTGTGTGTAATTTTATGGCAGCTTGATTTGCCATACTTCCTGTAGGAAAAAACAAGGCAGTATCCATTCCAAAAAGAGTTGCCATTTTTTGCTCTAAGGCATTTACTGTTGGATCTTCTTTATAAACATCATCACCAGTTTGTGCGCTCATTATAGCATCCATCATCCCTGAGGTTGGCTTGGTAACCGTATCACTTCTTAAATCTATAATCATGGTTGTGTTCTCTATTATAATTTTATTTCATCATTTTACTATTACTAAACCACTATCAAAACTATTGGCAGCAATTAATAAAAAAAAGACTCTAAGCGCAGGTTCTTATAAACCAAAGATCTAGCGTGCTATTAGTGTCAAAATTTTAAAAATATAAATATAGCAATAACTCATTTTATTTTTGTTTGTAATGCTTTTCTTTTTTCTAAAAATCAATACCCTTATTTTTACATAATATTATCTAGTACATTTCGCAAAGTGAAAATAAATAATAAAATCTAGGAAGAAATTCCTGCCCTTATATTATAGCATGATTACATCAGACCAACTCCAAGACCTTCGCTCTCGCACAGAAGCGTTAAGGCAATATCTTTGACATTGCTGGCAAAGAAATAGAAATAAGCAACGACGAAGAAAAAACTTTTGACCCCAACTTCTGGAATAAACCAAGAGAAGCAGAGGCTTTTGTTAAATTATTACGCACCAAAAAAAAATGGGTGATAGATTACAAACAAGCGTTAACCCTACTGGATGACGCAGAGATCTTGTATGAATTTTTCAAAGAAGGAGAAGGAACCCAGGCACAGGTTGACAAGCGTTTTAATGAAGCATTGGAACTTACAGAGTCTATTGAGTTTAGAAACATGTTAGGGGAAGAAGGAGATGCTATGAGTGCTGTATTACAAATTACTGCGGGTGCTGGTGGCACAGAAAGTTGTGATTGGGCAAATATGTTAATGCGCATGTATTTAATGTGGGCAGAAAAAAATGGATTTAAAGTAAAAGAACTTAACTTTCAAGCTGGAGATGTTACAGGTGTTAAAACTGTTACCCTTGAAATTGAAGGAGAATTTGCATTTGGTTGGTTAAAGAGTGAGAATGGTGTTCATCGTTTGGTACGCATCTCCCCTTTTGACAGTAACGCAAAACGCCATACTAGCTTTGCAAGTGTTTATGTATACCCTCTTGTCGATGATACCATAGAAATAGACATCAATCCAGCAGAAATTTCTTGGGACTTTGCTCGTAGTAGCGGCGCTGGTGGACAAAATGTAAACAAAGTAGAAACCAAAGCTATATTAACCCATAAGCCCAGCGGGATTATTATTCATAATAGCGAAACACGTTCTCAGCTTGAAAACAGAGAGAAGGCCATGCAAATGCTAAAATCGCAATTGTATGAAATTGAGCTTCGTAAACAACAGGCCCAACGGGCAGAAATTGAGGATGGTAAAATGGCTATTGAATGGGGAAGCCAGATTAGAAATTATGTATTACAACCTTACAAGCTCGTTAAAGATGTGCGTACTGGTTTTGAAAGCACCAACCCAGAAGCTATTCTAGATGGACAACTAGATGGGTTTTTAAAGGCATATCTAATGATGACAGGGCAAAAAAAAGCTAGTAATGAGATGTAAGAACACCCTGTCCCTTGGGTGATGAAGCTAGCTTCTTTTAATTACAAAAAAGGGTTAATAATAACAAATAAGTTAAGTAACAAACAATTGATGTTTTTCGCTTTTTATAAAAAATCAACTATTTTCACAAAACAAAACCAAAACAATATGAGAAATTCAATAGTAGCCCTTTTAATCTTAAGTTTAATTGGGTGTAACAAAGACACCAGCACCTACACATTAAATGGTATAGCCCCAGGTATAACAGATGGGTCAAATGTTATCATTTATACTATAAAAGATAACAGAACCAAAGTAATGGATACCTTAGTTATTAAAAATGGAGCCTTCTCTGGAACTTTTACTAAGATTACGGAACCGTCTTTATACTATATGGTTGTAAACAATAGTAGTATTTTATACTTCCCAGAAAGTCAAGACTTAAAAGCTATCATATATAAAGACAGTATTCAAGCCTCTTACGTATCTGGGAATACTCAAAATGATTCTTACAAAGAGTTTAACACAAAAATTAGAGAGATTGCAGCCTTAAAAAGTGATATTTCAAATGAGTATAGAAATGCAAAAAAAAATAATGATGATGCATTTGTCTTTGAATTACAAAAAAGAAATGCCCGAGTTACAAGAGATGAGAACAATTACAAAAAAGATTTTGCAAAAGAAAATCCAAATTCAATGTTTGCTCTTTTATTGGTTTCTGAAATGTTAAATCAAAAACAACTAAACGCTAGAGAGGCTTCAGATCTTATTGCTAATTTTAGTCCAAAAATTGCAAACACGAAAATTGCAAAACAAATAACAGCTACAGCACAAGATTTAAAAAATAGTGATGTTGGAGGAAAAGCTCCAGCATTTACTGCAAAAACTCCAGAAGGCAAAGACCTATCCTTGAAAGATGTTTTAGGAAAATACACTATTATAGATTTTTGGGCTTCTTGGTGTAGACCTTGTAGAAAAGAAAATCCTAATGTAGTGCGTGTCTATGAAAAATACCATGACAAAGGATTAAACATCATTAGTGTCTCACTAGATAAGGCTGCACAAAAAGACCGCTGGATTAAAGCAATTAAAAAAGACAATATGGATTGGTTTCATGTGTCTAATTTAATGTTTTGGAAAGATCCTATCGCTAAGCAATACGGGGTACGCTCTATTCCAGCAACTTTCTTACTGGATGAAAACGGCTATATCATAGCAAAAAACCTAAGAGGAAAAGCTTTAGAGAAAAAAGTAGCTTCTCTTTTTAATTAACTGTTTATAAAATTAACAACTCCTTAATCACAAGATAGACCCATATATAAATGAAAAAAACACTGCTTCTTGTTTTTATGATATGCCAATTAAGTGTATCGCAAAACTACATTGAGTACCATACTGGATCTAGTGATGATTTAATAACAACTCCAGAATCTGGTGTTTGTTTGATGGGTGGAGCTAGTGAAAGTGATCAGGCAATGGTTTGGTTTTTAAACAAAGCAAACGGAGGGGATGTTTTGGTTCTTAGAGCCTCTGGAAGTGATGGTTATAATGATTATTTCTACTCAGAACTTGGCGTTTCAATAAACTCTGTCACAACATTTGTTATAAACAATAGTGCTGGAGCCATAGACCCATATGTTTTAGAAAAAGTTAATGAAGCCGAAGCAATTTGGTTTGCAGGTGGTAATCAATTTAATTACGTAAGCTATTTTAAAAATACTGCTATGGAAACAGCTTTAAACACTTTTATAAATGTAAAAAGAGGTGTTATAGGAGGTACCAGTGCAGGAATGGCTATTTTAGGAAGTAGTTATTTTGATGCAGAAAACGGAACCGTAACCAATGCACAAGCATTATCTAATCCATACCATAACCGCATGTCTTTGGGGTATAATGATTTTTTAGAAATTCCTTTTTTAGAAAATGTAATCACAGACACACATTATGATGATCCAGATAGACGTGGAAGACACACTGCATTTATTGCTCGCTTTGCACAGGACAATGGTTTACGCCCTTTTGGTATTGCCTGTAATGAATACACTGCGGTGTGTATAAACGCTAGTGGTAGAGCATTTATTTATGGAGATTACCCTAATTATGAAGAATATGCTTTTTTTATTCAATCTAATTGCGCCTTAGAGGTCTATGCCCCAGAAAATTGCACAGAAGGACAGCCCTTAGACTGGTCTAGAGAAGAGGAAGCTGTTAAGGTCTATAAAGTACCTGGAACTACTGCAGGGACGAATTATTTTGATTTAGCAGACTGGACTACTGGTGTGGGTGGAACATGGCAAAATTGGTATGTAACTAATGGAGCTTTTAATACTGGAGAAAGTCAAAATATTAACTGTGAAGAATTAGGTGTTGAAAACATAGAGACAATAGATGCTTTAGTCTATCCAAATCCATTTAAAGATTTTATAACCATCGAACCTTCTTTAAAAAATAGTACCATAACACTGTATAATATAGCCGGGAAAGAAATGGACTTTTTAAAAGAGGCGTCAAATAAAATAAACACTGCATCACTTCTCTCTGGTGTCTATTTGCTGAAAATTTCTACTCAAAATAAGTCAAAAACATTTAAAATAGTAAAAGAATAATTAGCGATTAAAGTATTTAGAAACATTATTCTCTATTCTAGTATCAATATCAGAGACATCTGCTTTTATAAAAGTTTCTCCCGTAATATTCTCATACAATTCTATATAACGGTTGCTAACGCTCTGTATATATTCATCACTCATGTGAGGCACAGTTTGTCCCTTAAGACCTTGGAAATTGTTTTGAATAAGCCATTGGCGCACAAACTCTTTAGATAATTGTTTTTGAGCTTCTCCAGAGTCTTGTCTTGCTTGATATCCATCGGCATAGAAGTATCGTGAAGAATCTGGCGTGTGTATTTCATCAATAAGTACAATGACACCATCTTTGGTCTTACCAAATTCATATTTAGTATCAACAAGAATCAATCCTCTTTGCGCAGCAATCTCACTCCCTCGTTCAAATAATGCACGAGTGTAATCTTCTAAAACCACATAGTCTTGTCTGGAGACAATACCAAGCTTTAGTATGTCTTCTCTTGAGATATCTTCATCATGGTCTCCCATTTCAGCTTTAGTGGCAGGGGTAATAATGGCTGATGGAAACTTATCGTTCTCTTTCATACCCTCTGGCATTGCAACCCCGCATAATATACGCTTACCAGCTTTATATTCTCTAGCAGCATGACCGCTCATATACCCGCGTATCACCATCTCTACTTTAAATGGATCACAGGCTTCTCCAATTGCCACGTTAGGATCTGGTGTAGCCGTCAACCAATTAGGAACCAATTCCTGAGTATCTTGCATCATCTTAGTGGCAATCTGGTTTAAAATTTGCCCTTTGTAAGGAATCCCTTTGGGCATCACGACATCAAAAGCGCTTAACCTATCTGTAGCAACCATTAATAGTTGATTGTTCTCTAAGGTATACACAGAGCGTACTTTACCGTGATATACATTCTTTTGTCCTGGAAAATGAAAGTCTGTTTTAATAATCGTATTGCTCATGGCGGTAATTTGGTTGCAGTAATTTGCAACAAAAATAAATCAATATGTTTGGTATTATACCTTTTCAGAGAAAAAAATTAAGAATCTAAATTCTCGATCCCCTTATAGGCAGAAATTATCTTTTTCACTAGTTTATGGCGTATAACATCTTTATCATCAAGATACACCATACCAACACCTTCCACATCTTTTAAGACAAGTAACGCCTCTTTTAAACCAGAGGTAACACGTCTTGGTAGATCTATTTGACCAGGATCTCCAGTAATGATAAACTTAGCGCTTTTTCCCATACGGGTTAAAAACATTTTCATTTGAGCGTGGGTTGTATTTTGAGCTTCATCTAGGATAACATAGGCGTTATCTAGTGTTCTACCTCGCATAAAGGCTAGAGGCGCAATTTGTATGGTACCATTTTCAATAAGTATTTCCAGTTTTTCTGCAGGAATCATATCTCTTAGGCCATCATACAAGGGCTGCATGTAAGGATCTAATTTTTCTTTTAAGTCTCCTGGTAAAAACCCAAGGTTCTCTCCTGCTTCTACGGCAGGGCGCGTCATGATAATACGTTTAACTTGCTTTTCTTTTAATGCTCTCACTGCCAGGGCTACGGCTGTATAGGTTTTTCCAGTTCCTGCTGGCCCTACCGCAAAGACAAGGTCTTTTTTTGTGGAAAAATCTACTAGTTTACGTTGGTTGGCAGTTCTTGCTTTTATAAGCTTGCCGTTAACACCATGCACCAATACATCACCACTTTTAGAAGAAGTTTCATAATCTGCTTTACTGTTGCTTGTCAATACGCGTTCAATGACATTTTCATCGATTCTATTGTATTTGGCACAATGCTCTAACAACATGTTAATACGTTTATCAAACTCTTCTAATACTTCTTGATCTCCATAGGCTTTTAAATTACTGCCGCGAGCAACTAGTTTTAGTTTTGGAAAGTATTTTTTTAATACATCTATATTGGCATTTTGATTCCCAAAAAAATCTCTTGGGTTAATCTCTGTGAGTTCAATACTAAGTTCGTTCAAAAGCGTTGGTGTTTAGTTAAGGTTAATAAAAGTTGTTTATAAGTCTTTGTTCTTATAGTAAATATAGTTTTTTGAATTCATAAAGTAGTTTAGT
>CESE01025685.1_pt1 | contig 40999 bp, 36 predicted proteins | sample 350271 | NCBI WGS metagenome assembly CESE01 (sample SAMEA2621536, study PRJEB7988) | marine metagenome | isolation source: saline water (ENVO:00002010), including | reverse complement strand
ATAAAGGGATTTGTATAAATTCAAATAAACAATTTTTACACTACAGCTCAAAAACAAAAAATGTGGTTGATGTTTCAGGTGCTGGAGATACTGTTGTTTCAATAGCAGCTCTTTGTCTTGCATCAAAAATCAACAATAAAAATCTAGCAATAATTTCAAATATTGCTGGAGGAGTTGTCTGTGAAAAAGTTGGCGTAGTACCAATTAGTTTTGAAGAGCTATTTAAAAGAGTTAAATCAATAAGTTATGAATAAAAAAGTAACGCCTTACTCTAATTCAGACGATAATAAAAAAACACAAGTTACTCAGATGTTTGATAATATTGCTGTTAAATATGACTTTTTAAATCACTCTTTGTCACTAGGAATGGACTATGTCTGGAGGAGAATAGCTTTAAAGAAAATAACTAATAGACCTAAAGAGATTATAGACATTGCAACAGGAACTGCGGATTTCGCTATTAGTGCTGCAAAATTGACAAAAGCTAATATTACTGGCATAGATATTTCAACCAAAATGTTAGAAGTTGGGAATATTAAGATAAATAATAAAAATCTTAAAAAAAGAATAAAACTAATAAATGGTGATTGTGAGAAACTTCCTTTTAAAGATAATTCATTTGACGCTATGACTGCTGGTTTTGGGGTAAGAAATTTTGATAACCTTCAAAAAGGTCTTAAAGAAATGTATAGAGTTTTAAAAGATGAAAGTATACTAGTAGTACTTGAACCATCAATACCAAAGTCTTTTCCGTTAAACATTATATTTAAATTTTATTTTTCAAATATTCTTCCTTTGCTTGGAAGAATAATATCTAAGGATAAAAGTGCTTACACATATCTACCGGATTCAGTTGATGCGTTTCCAAGCGGAGATAAATTTATTAAGGAATTAGAAATATCTGGATTTAGAAATTGTAAGCATATTCCTTTAACATTTGGTATTGTAGCTTTATACGTAGCAATAAAATAATTTCACCAACGTTTTCTTTGAAAATGATTTTAAAAAAAATTTTTTTTCTTTTTGTTCTAATGATAACTGTTTTTTCTGTGCTTGGACAGAGAAATAAAAAACCTTTGAACCTCGCTAACTATGATTTTAAAAAAATACATTTTGGATTCACATTAGGTATTAATTCTCTTAACTTCAATTTAAAAAGAAATATATCTACTTTAAATAATGATTCATTGTTAGTCATAAATACTGAAAATCAAAAAGGATTTAATTTAGGAATAATTTCTAATTTCCGTTTGGGTAAATACACAGACTTTAGATTTACTCCTTCACTTGTTTTTGGTGAAAGATTATTGAACTATTCATTTAATAATCTTGACAAAAAGACTAAAAGAATTGAATCAACGCTAATTGATTTTCCTTTATATCTTAAATACAAATCTGCGAGATATAATAATTTTAGAACTTATATTCTTTGTGGGGTTAAATATAGTTTAGATATTGCATCTCAATCAGGAATAGATGATGAGGGTCAAGAAATTGTAAAATTAAATAATAATGATATTATGCTGGAAGGAGGATTTGGAATTGACTTTTATTTAGAATATTTTAAGTTTTCTCCACAAATAAAAATTTCACATGGAATTATAAACTTACTTAGTAAAGATAATACAATTTACACATCAAGCGTTAAAAATTTAAGAACAAATGGCTGGATGCTTTCATTTACATTTGAATAGCACTATATTGAATATTGATAAAGAAAAATACTAGTAGCACAAGCAACATTTAACGACTCTGCTCCTCTCCTATTATTTGGTATTTTAATTCTTGTATTGATAAAACATTCTAATTCTTTTGCAATGCCATTAGACTCATTCCCCATAAGAATAAAACAATCACTTTCTATTTTATGACTTTTTATATTTACCCCATCTAAACATGCACCATAAACTGGAAATTTGGTTTGTTTAAAAAAGGAGACTAAGTTTTTATAAAAAATATTAACTCTAAATATTGAGCCCATTGTGGATTGAATTACTTTTGAATTTAGGTAATCTACAGAGTTTTCAGAACATATAATGTTTTTTATTCCAAACCAATCACATAATCTAATTATGGTACCTAGATTACCTGGGTCACTTATTTGATCTAGAACTAATGTTATACCACTAAGATTAGAAGATTTAAAAATAATATCCTTTTTTTCAACAATAGCTAAAACATTATTTGGTGAAGATAACTGACTTATCTTTTTCAATTCAAGATTTGAAAGAGTTATAATCTCTAAATTATATAAATTTTCTTTATTTTCTTCTAACCATTTTTTTGTTGTGTAAAGAGTTCTAATTTTGAAATCAGAGTCTATTAATTCTACAACTATTTTATCTCCTTCAACTAAAAAACAATTATTTTTTACTCTATTCTTTTTTTGAGAAAGACTATTAATAAATTTTATTTTATTTTTTGTTAACATATTTTTTGAATATTGTCAATTATATAAAAATTTTATAAAAAAAGAGTTAGACTTAACAACAATATTCTAATTTTGTTTTAAAAATAAAGATAATGACAAAATTTAATTCGGGTGTAATCACTGGAGATTTAGTTCAAGAAATTTTTAATGATGCTAAAATGAATAAATATGCTCTACCAGCTGTTAATGTTACTTCAACATCTACAGTAAATGCTGTTTTAGAAGCTGCAGCAGAAGTTAACTCCCCTGTTATTATTCAATTTTCTTCAGGTGGGTGTCAATTTTTTGCTGGAAAAGGACTTTCTGATGAGAATCATATAGCTTCAATAGCTGGAGGAATATCTGGAGCTATGCATGTGCATCAAATGGCTAAATTATATAATACAAGTGTTATCCTTCATACGGACCATTGTGCAAGAAAATTACTTCCTTGGATTGATGGCTTATTAGATGCTGGCGAAGAGTTTTTTGCTCAACATGGAATTCCACTTTATAGTTCTCATATGATTGACCTATCAGATGAACCAATACTACAAAACATAGAAACTTGTAAAAAGTATTTAGCAAGGATGAGTAAAATTGGAATGACTCTAGAAATAGAACTTGGAGTTACTGGAGGGGAAGAAGATGGGGTAGATAATACTAATATTGATAGTAGTAAACTATACACACAACCTGAGGAAGTTGCTTATGCTTACGAAGAATTAATGAAAATTAGTGATAAATTTACAATAGCTGCAGCATTTGGAAATGTTCATGGGGTATATAGACCTGGAAATGTTAAATTAACTCCAATAATATTACATAATTCTCAAAAATTTGTTGAAAATAAGTTCAAAACTGTTGAAAAGCCAATAAACTTTGTATTTCATGGAGGTTCAGGTTCTTCCTTTGATGAAATAAGAGAAGCTATTTCTTACGGAGCAATAAAAATGAATATCGACACAGATTTACAATGGGGTTTTAATTTAGGAGTAAGAGATTATTTTGACAAATATCATGAATATGTTAAAACGCAAATAGGAAATCCAGATGGTCATGACCAACCAAATAAAAAATACTACGATCCAAGAAAATTTCTGAGAGAAGGAGAATTAACTTTTAAAAACAGATTAATTCAATCATTTAATGATCTTAATAATATAAATAGAAACAACTAATAAAAATGGATTGGTTTAAAAGGATAAAAAATGGAATAACAACCCAAACTCATCAGAAAAAGGAAACTCCTGATGGTTTATGGAATAAATGTCCAAAATGTAAAAAGATTGTTACATCTGAAGAATTTAAATTATCACTTTGTGTTTGTGAGCACTGTAATTATCATGCAAGAATAGGATCTAAAGAATATTTTGAAATTTTATTTGATAAAAACTCTTACACAGAACTAAATAAAAATTTATTATCTGCTGATCCATTAAATTTTAAAGACACAAAAAAATATTCTGATCGATTAAAAGACATGCAAAAAAAAACTGGTCTTAAAGATGCAGTAAGAACAGCATATGGAACAATGAACAAAGAAAATGTTGTGATAGCTGCTATGGACTTTACTTTCATTGGTGGATCAATGGGGTCAGTTGTTGGAGAAAAAATTGCTAGAGCTATAGATTATGCAAGAAAAAAGAAATTTCCGCTTATAATAATTTCGAAGTCAGGTGGTGCAAGGATGATGGAGGCAGCATTATCTTTAATGCAGCTTGCAAAAACATCATCTAAGCTAGCTAAACTTGATTCAGCAGGTATCCCATACCTTTCTCTTTTAACAGACCCAACATTTGGAGGAGCTACAGCATCTTTTTCAATGTTAGGTGATATGAATATTGCAGAACCAAATGCATTAATTGGATTTGCAGGTCCCAGAGTAGTTAAAGAGACAATAGGAAAAGATCTTCCAGAAGGCTTTCAAACTTCTGAATTTCTTAAAGAACATGGCTTTATTGACATGATAGTTGAAAGAAAAGAATTAAAAGAAAAACTTAGTCAGATTTTAAGAATGGTTAAGAACTAATTAATTTATATTTAATTCTCTTTTAACCAAAACTTTTCTTAGATTTGCAGCCCTAAAATATTTATTTAAAAAACGATACATGAATATCACATCAAAAGAAGAAATTTTCAAAAAATTTGGTACGAATGAAAAAGACTCAGGATCTGTTTTTAGCCAAGTAGCTCTTTTCACAACAAGAATACAACATTTAACTAATCATTTAAAAGATAATAAAAAAGATTACTCAACTCAAAGATCTTTACAATTAATGGTTGGTAAAAGAAGAAAACTTCTAGATTATTTAAAAAACAAAGACATTGTTAAGTATAGAGAACTTGTCAAAGATTTAGGATTAAGAAAATAAACATTTAATTAAAGAAGGCAATATTTATTGCCTTCTTTAATTTATACACATAAACGAAAAAAAATGATAAACGTAGAAAAAGAAATTATTAAGTTAAATGATGGAAGAGAAATTACTCTTACAACAGGAAAACTAGCAAAACAAGCACATGGTTCAGTTGAAGTTAGAATGGGTAACACTCATATGCTTGCAACTGTTGTTTCTAGCTTTGGAGCAAGAGAAGGAGTAGACTTTTTACCTTTGACAGTAGATTACAGAGAAAAGTTTGCTGCTGATGGAAGATTTCCTGGAGGATTTCTAAAAAGAGAAGCAAGACCAACTGATCAAGAAATATTAGTTATGCGATTAGTTGATAGAATTTTAAGACCAATGTTTCCAAGTGATTATCATGCGGAAGTTCAAGTAATGATATCACTTAATTCTCATGATGAAAATGTTAGACCAGATGCACTAGCCGCATTAGCTGCATCAACAGCAATAGCGCTGTCAGATATTCCATTTAATGGACCAATTTCAGAAGTAAGAGTTGCAAGAATAGATAATAAATATGTAGTAAATCCATCTACTGAACAACTAGCAGAAGCTGATATTGATTTAATGGTTGGTGCTACTCATGATAGTGTTGCAATGGTTGAAGGTGAAATGAGTGAAGTTTCTGAAACAGAAATGATTGAAGCTATTAAAATTGCTCATGATGCAATTAAAGATCAATGTACTGCCCAATTAAACCTAGCAAGTAAGGTGTCAAAATCATCTCCAAAAAGAGAATATTCACATGAAACTCATGATGATAATTTAAGAAAAGAAATAAGAGAGGCAACATATGATAAAGTTTATGCTGTTGCAAAACAAGGTTTAGGAAAAGATGAAAGGTCTTCAAAATTCAGCGAAGTTAAAAATGAATTTATAGCTACTTTAAGTGAAGAAAAAGCTAAAGAAAACTCTAATTTAATAGGAGTTTACTATCACGATGTTGAAAAAGAAGCTGTAAGAAATCTAGTTCTTAATGAAGGAACCAGACTAGATGGTAGAAAAACTGATGAAATCAGACCTATTTGGTGTGAAATCGACTATTTACCTTCTCCTCATGGATCAGCAGTTTTTACTAGAGGTGAAACACAGTCATTAACAACAGTCACATTAGGATCAAGCACTGAAGTAAATAGATTAGACGGAGTAACAATTCAAGGTCATGAAGATTTTTATTTACATTATAACTTCCCGCCATTTTCAACAGGAGAAGCAAGAATGTTAAGAGGAACAAGCAGAAGAGAAATTGGTCATGGAAATCTTGCTCAAAGAGCTTTAAAGAAAATGATTCCTGCTGATAATCCTTACACTGTAAGAATAGTTTCAGACATTCTTGAATCTAATGGATCATCATCAATGGCTACTGTTTGTGCTGGAACATTAGCTCTTATGGATGCTGGTATTAAAATAAAGAAACCAGTTTCTGGAATTGCAATGGGTTTAATAACAGATCATTCAGATTCTACTAAATTTGCAGTTCTTTCTGACATTCTAGGTGATGAAGATCATTTAGGTGATATGGATTTTAAAGTTACTGGAACAAAAGATGGTATAACAGCTTGCCAAATGGATATTAAAGTACAAGGTTTATCTTATGATATTCTTGAGAAAGCTCTTATCCAAGCAAAAATTGGAAGAATACATATTTTAGGGAAAATTACAGATGTAATAAGTGAGCCTAGAGTTAAACTTAAAGCACAGACTCCTAAGATAATTAAGTTAGAAGTACCTAAATCATGTATTGGAGGAATAATTGGTCCTGGAGGAAAAATTATTCAAGAAATGCAGGCTTCTACAGAAACTGTTATATCAATCGAGGAAGTTAATGATATGGGAGTAGTAGAAATACTTGGAACAGATCAAGATAAGATTGATATGGCTATAGAAAAAATTAGATCTATTGCTTTTATTCCTGAAAAAGGAAAAACTTATAAAGGAAAAGTAAAATCAATTATGCCTTATGGTGCTTTTATTGGAATTTCATCAAATACTGATGGACTACTTCATGTCTCAGAAATTTCTTGGGAAAGAGTTAATAATGTAGAAGATGTATTAAAAGAAGGTCAAGAGATTGAAGTTCAATTAATAGATATTGATGAAAGAAGTGGTAAATTAAAACTCTCAAGAAAAGTTTTACTTCCAAAACCAGAAAAAAAATAGTGTGTTTAAATTTTAATAATATTTTTTCATTAAAAGAAAATAACTGAATATGAGACAACTAAAAATTACAAAGCAGGTAACTAATAGAGAAACAGCTTCATTAGATAAATATTTGCAAGAAATTGGTAGAGTAGATCTTATTACTGCCGAAGAAGAAGTTGAATTAGCTCAAAAAATTAAGGCTGGTGATATGAATGCACTAGACAGAATGACTAAAGCTAATTTAAGATTTGTGGTTTCTGTTGCAAAACAATATCAAAATCAAGGTTTAACTCTACCAGATTTAATTAACGAGGGTAATCTTGGATTAATTAAAGCAGCAAAAAGATTTGATGAGACTAGAGGTTTTAAATTCATTTCATACGCTGTGTGGTGGATAAGACAATCTATCCTTCAAGCTTTAGCAGAGCAATCAAGAATAGTTAGACTTCCTCTAAACAAGATTGGTTCTATAAATAAAATTAATAAAGCTTATGCTCAATTAGAACAACAATTTGAAAGACCCCCAAGTCCAGAAGAAATTGCTGAATTAGTAGAGCTTTCTATTACGGAAGTTAAACAATCACTTAAAAATACTGGCAGACATGTATCAATGGATGCTCCGCTTATTGAAGGTGAAGACAGTAATTTATACGATGTTATGGGAAGTGATGAAAGTCCAAGCCCAGACACTCAACTGATGCTAGAGTCATTAAGAGAGGAAATACGTAGAGCGTTAGACACATTAACTCCAAGAGAAGCTGACGTAGTCTCTTCATACTTTGGACTAAATGCAGGACATGCTATGACATTAGAAGAAATAGGAGAAAAATTTGATCTTACTAGAGAAAGAGTTAGACAGATTAAAGAAAAAGCTGTTAGACGCTTAAAGCACACAACAAGAAGTAAAATTTTAAAAACTTACTTAGGCTAATTATAAAGAGGACTTAATGTCCTCTTTTTTTTTAATAATAATATGAAACATAAAATAGCACCATCAATTTTAGCAGCAGACTTCGGTAATTTGCAAAGAGATTGTGAAATGGTAAATAATAGTGATGCAGACTGGTTTCATATAGATGTTATGGATGGTCATTTTGTTCCAAATATTTCATATGGAATGCCAGTTATTCAAGCAATAAAAAAGCATGCAAAAAAACCACTTGATGTTCATTTAATGATTGAAAAGCCAGAAAGATATATTGAAAAATTTGCTGAAGTTGGTGCAGACATTATTACTGTACATTATGAATCAACTGTACATTTACACAGAACACTAACACAAATTGAGGATGCTGGATGTAAAGCAGGAGTAGTATTAAACTTAACAACTCCAATTAGCGTGTTAGAAGATATTCTACCAAAATGTTATATGATTTTGCTTATGTCTATTAATCCTGGATTTGGAGGACAGAAATTTGAAGAGCTTACTTATAAAAAAGTAAGGAATCTAAGAAATATGATAAAAGATCAAGGATTAAATACACATATTGAAATTGATGGAGGAGTAACAATAAAAAATGCAAAAAAATTATTAGATGCTGGTGCTGATGTATTAGTAGCAGGAAGTTTTATATTTAAATCTGATAATCCAAAACAAAGGATAAGTGAATTAAAATCAGTCTAAATTTGTAACATATTCACGAAGATACTCAAATTCCATAGTTAAATCTCCATTCTTACAAATTGTTGCCTTTTCAATAATATCACTTTTATTACCTAATAATGGCAGTACATTTTCAATAAGCTGAGAACCAAAATCATGAGAGGAATCCTTTGGAAGTTCACAGGGAAGATTATCAACAGCCATAACTGCAACAATATTCTCATTCATAAAATCATCTTCTTTCTCAGTTAAAGGGTTATATCCATATATTGGTTTAGAGATAGTTGAAGGCCTAATAGTTGTAGCTACAGGACCATCAATATCACAGGAAACATCTGCAACAACTTTAACATTAAAATATGGTGATTTCACATCATTCTTTGTAAATAAAAATGGAGAACCAGTAGAATAGTAATGACCAGCAATAAATAAATCAGAATGCTCTAGGTACTTCATAAATATTGATTTATAACTTGATGGATTAGAAATAAAATCATTAAAATTACCTGGATTATTATCAATTCTTACATTATAATCCATTGTATCTAAACTTACAAAAACAGGAAAATCAAATTCCTTTTTCAAATAGTCATCCTTTGAAACTTCTAAAATATTTAAGAGTTTAATTATTTCTAAAATCCCCTGTCCTACCCTACCTTTTCCTGAAATAACAAATTTTTCATTATTTAACTTTATCTTTTTAAGTTCGCCCTCCATTTCAATACGGTCTAAGCACGTGTTAGCTGGTTTAAGGGAATATAATTTCATTTTCAAACCGTACGTTAAAAATGCATTATAAGCACCTATAATACCAGCGTACTTACCAAAACCTAATAATCTATTTCCATTAATAGATTTTAAAACTTCATAATCTATCATTGTGATATTCATATCTATCATCTTTACAAGTAAAGCTCTATTATATACTTGCTTTTTAATAGTATGAGAAAAATAAAAATAAGTTTTATTTGGAATTAATTTTTCTTTAGGAACTTCTTTGATACCAAAAAACAAGTCACATTCTGTTATATCGTTAACTACAGAAATCCCTAATGCAGTATATTCACTATCTGAGAAACACCTTATATCACTAGATTGAACTAAAATTTCGAAATTTGGATATTGTGATTTAATATACAGACATTGAGTAGGACTAAATGCAACCCTCTTATCAGCTGGAATCTTTTCTTCTTTAAGTACACCTATCTTCATTACTATTATTTTATATACAAAAATAAACAATGAGTAGTTGAAAGCAATTGATTTTAGTAATTTTGCAAAAGAATTATGTTCTTTATTTAATGGGGCTGACTGGATTTGACTGCAAGTTGAGTTGATTGATAAGCATGTCGAGCTTTGTATTTTGGCTCGTAAAAATTAAGATTCACATTTTTAATTGGCGAGAATAACTACGCTTTAGCTGCCTAATTTATAAATTAGAATAGCTTTTGTCTCTTTTAAAGGAATTCCTGAAACCTTTAATCTTGAGGCATCATTAACATCAGGATAATTTGTTTTTTTCTTCGAAAAGCAAATGAAAATTTAGAAGATAAGAATAAGAATTGGGTGCTATTTACCAGTCTTATTTCGAAAAACAATAATAGATAAACATGTAGAAAATTTTTTAACACCTTGTTTGGACGTGGGTTCGAAACCCACCAGCTCCACCAAAAATAAACCCACTCAATTGAGTGGGTTTATTTTTATTTAAGATTCATTCTTTTATCTACCATTCACTCATATAAAAACAAAAAAATACTTAAATAATTCTGAAATAAAAAATATTTTTCATTAATCTGAGTTAATCAAATTCATTAATTTAGTCTTTTTAAACAATACCTTAAGATGAAATTTTCAAAAATTATTATATCATATCTGTTTTTCATTGTGTTAGCACCAACAAATTTACTAGCTCAAATAAAACAGAAAGCCGAATTAGAAAATAAAAAAGATACAAGTTCAATATATTCATCTCTCAAATTTAGGAGTATAGGACCAGCTCTTATGTCTGGAAGAATTTCAGATATCATTATACATCCTGAAAATGAAAACATCTGGTATATAACTGCTGGTTCTGGAGGTGTTTGGAAGACAGAAAACTCAGGAACTACTTGGAATTCAATTTTTGACGGTCAAAAAAGTTATTCGATTGGTTGTATAACATTAGACCCACAAAACCCTAATATTATTTGGGTAGGAACTGGTGAAAATGTTGGAGGAAGACATGTAGGATATGGAGATGGAATATATAAAAGTGAAGATGGCGGAAGTAATTGGAAAAATATGGGACTTAAAAAGTCAGAACATCTTTCTAAAATTATTATTCATCCGAAAAATTCAAATATAATTTGGGTAGCATCTCAAGGACCACTATGGAGTAAAGGTGGAGAAAGGGGTATTTATAAATCAATAAATGGAGGTAAAACTTGGAAGCAAACTCTAGGAGATGAACAATGGGTTGGAGCTACTGATTTATTAATTGATCCAAGAAATCCTAATTTATTATATGCTGCTACTTGGCAACGACATAGAACAGTTGCAGGATATATGGGAGGAGGTCCAGGTTCTGCTATATATAAATCAAATGATAGTGGTGAAAATTGGGAGAAATTAAGTTATGGATTACCAAACAGTAATTTGGGTAAAATTGGTTTAGCAATTTCACCACAATATCCAGATGTAATTTATGCGGCAATTGAATTAGACAGAAGAAAAGGAGCTGTTTATAAAAGTAAAAACCAAGGAGCAAATTGGCAAAAAATGAGTGATGCAGTTGCAGGTGGGACAGGCCCTCATTATTATCAAGAACTTTTTGCTTCACCTCATAATTTTGACGAACTTTATCTTGCTGATAATTACATGCAAGTATCAAAAAATGGTGGCAAAACATTTAAAAGAATGAATGAAAAGCAGAAGCATGTTGATAATCATGCTGTTGCATTTAAAAAGAATGATCCTAATTATATTCTTGTTGGTTGTGATGGCGGATTATATGAGAGTTTTGACAAAACAAAAAGCTGGAAATTCATTGATAACCTACCAATCACTCAGTTTTATAAAATTGCTGTAGATGATGCTAAACCTTTTTACAATATTTATGGAGGAACTCAAGACAATAATACTCAAGGGGCTCCATCACGAACTGAAAATATTCACGGTATTAGAAATTCGGATTGGTTTGTAGTACTTGGTGGAGATGGACATCAGCCAGCTACAGAACCAGGTAATCCAAATATTGTTTATGCACAATGGCAACAAGGGAATTTAAATCGTCATGATAGATTAACAGGAGAAAATATTAATATTAAACCACAACCAGAACTAGGTGAAAAGAATGAACGATTTAACTGGGATGCCCCTATATTGGTTAGTCCTCATAGTCCAAAAAGATTATATTTTGCCTCACAAAGAGTTTGGAAATCTGAAGATAGAGGCGACTCATGGGAAGCTATTTCAGGAGATTTAACTAAAAATATTGAACGAGTTTCTACCCCATTTTTTGGCAAACAACAAAAATGGAATAATGCATGGGATGTAAGAGCAATGTCAAATTATAGTACAATAACTTCTTTATCAGAATCTCCAATTCAAGAAGGGTTAATCTATGCTGGAACAGATGATGGAATTATTCAGGTAACTGAAGACAATGGTTTAACTTGGAACAAAATTAATTTTAGTAAAATTAATGGTTTACCTAATTCAGCATTTGTTAACGATATAAAAGCCGATCTATATAATAAAAACGTTGTTTATGCCGTGTTTGACAATCATAAATATGGCGATTACAAGGCATATCTTTATAAAAGCTCTGATAGAGGAAAAACATGGAAAAGTATTTCTAATAATTTACCAAAAAATACAATTTTGTGGCGTTTAGTACAAGATCACCAAAACAGCAAATTAATGTTTTTAGGAACTGAGTTTGGAGTTTACTTTACAAATAATGCAGCTAAAAACTGGACAAAATTAAAAGGAGGAATGCCAAATATTTCTGTTAGAGATTTGGCTATACAAAAAAGTGAAAATGACCTTGTTTTAGGCACGTTTGGAAGAGGAATATATATTTTAGATGATTACTCCTCATTAAGAGACTTCGCTAAAACAAATAATGAAGCTCAGTTATTTAATCCAAGAGAAGGATATTGGTATATTCAGAAAAGAATACTTGGAGGTAGTAAGAAAGCCTCTCAAGGAGATAATTTTTATGTTGCAGAAAACCCTCCATATGGAGTAGAATTCACATATTACCTTAACAAAAAATACCTTTCTAAAGAAGCCAAACGTATAAAAAATGAACAAAAAATAGAAAAAGGAAATGGTAATATCTCAGTACCAAACTGGAAAATACTTGAAGAAGAAAAAGTAGAAATAGAACCAATTGTTTGGTTATTTATTTATTCAGATAAGAATAAAATTATAAAAAAAATAAAAGCACAAAATAGTAAAGGTTATAATAGAATTAGCTGGGATTTAAGTTCTGAATCTATTAGTACAATATCAAATGACAACATAAATAAGGAAAAGTCTGGTCCGATTGTAAAACCAGATAATTATTCAGCACAACTTTTTAAACAAATTGAAGGGAAATTTATATCAATATCAGAAAAAGTTAATGTAAAAGTGAAAATACTAAATAAGAATTCATTAAAAAATATTAACTCTAATGTTGTTGTTGAATTTTGGGAAGATGTCTATAAATTAAGTTCAAAAACTAATGACTTGTCAAATAATATTGAAGACATTAAAAACAAAATCAATTTGATGATAAAAGCATATGAAAGAGGGAAGTTCATAGATGAACTCTTGCAATCTAACTTACTTATTTTGAGAACTCAATGCTTAGATTTAGAGCAGGAAATTAGTGGTAGTAAAAGTCGTTCAGAAATTGGTGAGAAAAATGAGTATCCTTCAATTTGGACATACTTATGGGCTGCCAGTGGATCTTCAAATTCAACTTATGGCCCAACTAAATCCCATAGAAAGAGTCTAATAATTGCTAATACAATTTTTAAAGAATTAAAAGAAAAATTAAATAAAATAGAAAAAGAAGCAGATCCTTTAGAAATAAAACTAGAGAAGATTAAAGCACCCTTAATTAAAAACTAATAAATAAAACTATATTTTATTTATTAGCGTGTGAACCATCACAATTACCATCAGAATCCTTTGTCTTACCACATTGGCATTTATTCTTTTTACTTGATATAAAATTTTTGATCACGTTTTTATTATTTATAAAAGTTGATTCAGTTTGAATTTTCATAGTATTTATTTTTAATCAAAACTAAACAACATAAAGCTTAAAAAAAAACATAACTATATGATTTTAAGTAATTTATATTTAGAATAAATAAGAATAAATAAATTTATTTTAAAATTATCTATTTATTGATAGTAAAAATATAAATCATTAAAAAAAATAAACTTTATTTAATCTAGATAAACAAAAACAAAAACAAAAATTAATTAATTTTGATAAAAAAATTGATGTCACAAACAACTATTATTTCATTTTTCAAATATTCAGGATTAAAAAACAAGTGGAATGCGTTTGGAAGAATGGGCAGACCACCAATTTTAAAAAATAAAATTAAAGGACTTACATTTTTCAAAGCTTTAGGTACTGGAAGTGGTAATGGGTTTTCTATTATGCCAGACTTTTCTACATATGGATTTATTTTAGTATTTAATAATGAAGATTTGGCTAAAGATTTCTTAAAAAATGATGTTATTAAAGATTATACCGCTACTGCAAGTTCATTCAGTCATATTCTTATGCATAATATAAAAAGTCATGGAAAATGGAGTAATCAAAATCCATTTAAATCTAGTGTAGAGTTTGATAAAGAAATACCATTAGCAGTTATTACTAGAGCAACAATTAAACCAAAATTAGCTTATCAGTTCTGGAAAAATGTTCCATCAGTATCCAAATCGATGGATAACTATGAGGAATTAACTTTTTCAAAAGGAATTGGTGAATTTCCATTGCTGATGCAAGCAACTTTTTCTGTTTGGTCTTCTGGAAAAGCCATGATGGATTACGCATATAATAATCCTAAACATGCAGAAATGATAAAAAAAACAAGAGAATTAGACTGGTACTCAGAAGAGTTATTTGCACGCTTCCAACCTTTTTATCAAGAAGGAGATTTAATACCAAGAATGATTAAATAGTTATTTATGAAATTATTTACATCTCATCATAGTCAACAAGTAGTTTTTCTGATGTTGGATGAGCTCTACAAGTTAAAATAAAACCATCTTCGACATCTTCATCTGTTAAAGAATAATTAATATCCATAGTAGCTGAGCCTTCCATAACTTTAGCTTTACAGACAGAGCATACACCTCCTTTACAGGAATAAGGCACATCAGCTCCTGCCTCTAAAGCAGATTCTAAAATTGAGGCACCATCAGATGATAATTCGAAATCAAAATCATCACCATCAATACAAACTGTTACACTAGACATTAAATTAATATTTTCGGATTTATTCTTGATATCTTTTTCTTTTAAAGAGGAAGAAAATAATTCAAATTTTATTTTATTTTTTGAAATATTTGTATCTTCTAAAAAATCTTTGACATTTTCAATCATGCTGCCAGGTCCACATATCAAATATGAATGAGCCTCATTTAGATTTAAATTATCATGAAATAATCTTGTTAATGATTCCACTTCTAATCTTCCATTTATTGCCCCATTAACAATTTCTCTAGAGTAAGCATAATATATAAATAATCTTTTTTGATATAATTTCTTTAATTTATTTAAATCTTCAGAGTACATTACAGATGATGTAGTTTTATTACCGTAAATAAGTGAAAAGGAACTATTAGGTTCATTTTCTAGTACGTTTTTTATCATTGAAAGTATAGGAGTTATTCCACTTCCAGAGCAAATACCAACATAATGATTATTGTTTTCAGAATTAACCTCTAGTAAAAAATTACCATTAGGAGACATAATTTGTAATGCGTCTAAAACTTTTAATTCTTTAGTTAAAAATGTAGACATCAACCCACCCTCAACAAGCTTAACTCCAATTTCAACACCTTCATTAGGTGACGAAGAAATTGAATATGCTCTTCTTACATCAACATCATTAATTTTATGATCAATTGTAATATACTGACCAGACTGAAAACTAAAAGCAGAAGCATCTAATGATGAAACATCAAATTTAATAGAAACAGAATCCTTAGTAAGTTTTCTGACATTTATAACTGGAAGAGAATAGAAATTATTCATTCTTTTTTTTTACAAAAATATAATTTTGAATTTTATTAAATATTTTTAATTGAAATAAAATTGAATTGATAAGTAATATTTTTTCAATAACTTTGAAAAAAACTTTAAAAACCTAAATCTATGAGCGAAGTACTCTTTCAAGAAAAAATAGATAAAGAACAAAAAATAGAGCCCAAAGATTGGATGCCAGAAGGATATAGAAAGCATCTGATAAGACAAATATCACAACATGCTCATTCTGAAATAATTGGTATGCAGCCTGAAGGAAATTGGATTTCTAGAGCACCTTCTTTAAGGGCTAAAATGATACTTTTAGCAAAAGTACAAGATGAAGCAGGACACGGCTTATATCTATATAGTGCATGCGAAACTCTAGGAATTTCTCGAGAAGAATTAAATCAACAATTACATATTGGAAAAGCTAAGTATTCCAGTATTTTCAATTACCCAACTCTTACATGGGCAGATATGGGAGCTATTGGATGGCTTGTAGATGGTGCTGCAATAGTTAATCAAGTATCTCTTCAAAAGACATCATATGGTCCATATTCACGAGGAATGGTCAAAATTTGCAAAGAAGAGAGTTTTCATCAGCGACAAGGTTATGAAATTATTGCAGAAATGGCTAAAGGTACTAAGGAACAAAAAGAAATGGCTCAAGATGCTCTAAATAGGTTCTGGTGGCCATCTATTATGATGTTTGGACCCCATGATTCAGATTCTCCTAGAACAGGAAATGCGATGAAATGGAAAATTAAGCGTAAAACAAACGATGAACTTAGACAAGACTTTATAAATAAAACAGTTGGTCAGGCAGAGTTAATTGGCTTAACAATTCCAGACCCAGATCTCAAATGGAATGAAGAAAAGAGTTCATATGATTTTGGAGAAATAAATTGGGAAGAATTTTGGAGTGTTGTTGAAGGTAATGGGCCTTGCAATGAACAAAGACTAAACCATCATATTAAAGCACACAAGGATGGTGCATGGGTTAGAGAAGCAGCAAAAGCTTATTCAAAAAAACAAAAAAACTAATCATAATTAAATGACAGAAAACAAAGCAACAGTTTGGGAAGTGTTCATTCAAAGTAAAAATGGTTTAGCGCATAAACATTTTGGAAATGTGCATGCTGAAGACAAAGAAATGGCGTTACAAAATGCAAGAGATCTTTATACAAGAAGAAATGAAGGATCATGTATTTGGGTTGTTAAATCTGAAAATATTGTGTCTTCTGTTCCTGAAGATGAAACATCTTTTTTTGATCCCTCGAATGATAAAGTTTACAGACACCCTACTTTTTATAAAATGCCTGATGGGGCTAAACATATATAATGAAAGATATATTACAATATACATTAAGAATTGCTGACACATCACTAATTCTTGCCCAAAGATTATCAGAATGGTGTTCCAAAGGACCAACTCTTGAAGAAGACATTGCTTTATCAAACATTTCATTAGATTTATTTGGTCAAGCTAATGGATTATTAGAGTATGCCGCAAAAATAGATCAATCTAAATCAGCAGATGATTTTGCGTTTAAGAGAGATGAAAGGAATTTTTATAATCTTCAAATTTGCGAACAGGAAAATGGTCACTTTGGAGACACTATGGTAAGACAATTCTTATGCGACACTTATTTTATGCTATTTTATCAACAACTATCTTCTAGCAAAGATGAAAACCTAGCAGCAATAGCTAATAAATCTATCAAAGAAGTTGCCTATCACTTAAGACATTCTAAGAATTGGTTAATTAGACTTGGAGATGGAACGAAAGAGAGTAACTTAAAAGTACAAAAATCATTAGACAAGGTATGGAAATTTACTGGTGAATTTTTTGAAATGGATGAATTAGACCATTTAATGTTAGATGAAAAAATTGGAGTAAATAATACTTTACTAAAAAAAGAATGGGATAACATAGTGAATCAAGTTTTATCAGATGCTAAAATTTCTAGACCTAAAGATTCTTATATGATGACAGGAAGCAAAAGAGGTTTACATACTGAACTTTTAGGCAAGATGCTTGCTGAAATGCAGTATTTACCAAGAGCATATCCTAATGCAAAGTGGTAGTATTAAAACCATATGGGAGTTATTAAATAATGTCCCTGATCCAGAAATACCCGTAATTTCTGTTGTTGAACTTGGTGTTATTAGAGATGTACGGTTAATTAATAATGAATTTATTATCTCTGTAACCCCAACATATTCTGGCTGTCCAGCTGTTAAAACTTTTCAAGATGATATACATACTGAACTAATAACTAATAAGATAACAAACTTTAAAATAGAAGTTGTTTACAAGCCAGCATGGACTACCGATTGGATGAATGCTTCAACAAAAGCCAAACTAAAAAAATATGGAATATCTCCACCTGAAAAAATTGCTCAATGTCCTCAATGTAATTCTAAAAGCATTGAACTAATTAGTGAATTTGGCGCTACCGCTTGCAAAGCCTTGTACAAATGTTCAGACTGTTTAGAACCTTTTGAACATTTCAAATGCATATAAGGTTTTAACTTGTATATACGCTTGTCTCATACTCATTTATTATCTTTACATCATAAATTTTAATTATCTATGATAACATTTGAAATACTAAATCAGGTTGCTTTTATAACTCTTAATAGGCCAGAAAAATATCATTCATTTGTAAGAGAGATGGCTTTAGAACTTCAGCAAAGATTAAATGAATGTCAAGAAGACTCTAATATTAGAGCTGTTATTCTAACTGCTTCTGGAAAAGCTTTTTGTGCTGGTCAAGATTTAAAAGAAGCTGCAGACCCTAATGGACCAGGACTACAAAAGATTATCAATGAGCATTATAATCCAATAATTAAGCAAATAAGATCATTAAAAAAACCTATTATATGTGCTGTTAATGGAGTAGCTGCTGGAGCTGGCGCATCTATAGCATTAAGTTGTGATATAGTTATAGCAACAGAAGAAGCCTCATTTGTTCAAGCATTTAGCAAAATTGGTTTAGTTCCTGATAGTGGAAGTACTTTTTTCTTACCAAAACTAATAGGGTTTAATAAGGCCTCAGCACTGATGATGACCGGTGAAGCAATTTCAGCTGTAGAAGCAGAAAGAATTGGTATGATATATAAAGTCTTTAGCAAAGAAAATTTTGAAGAAGAAAAATTAAAATTAGCTAATAAACTAGCTAAAATGCCAACAAAAGCTCTAGCCCTAACAAAAAAACTATTAAATTTATCATTAGAAAACAATTTAGATCAACAGCTTGAAGAAGAAGAAAACCAACAAGTAATTGCAGGAAATACTAATGACTATAAAGAAGGTATAACGTCATTTTTAGAAAAAAGAAAACCTAACTTTAAAGGAAACTAAACATGAGGGTAAGTGTAATTGGAGCAGGAACTATGGGCATTGGAATTGCTCATTTCTTTGCTGAAAAAAAACAAGATGTTATAGTTTATGACTCCTCAAAATTAGCATTAAAAAATGGTGAAGAAAAACTATGCAATTTATTAGAGAAGCTAGTGAGTAAAGGAAAGTATAGTAATGAAGTTTATAATAGTATTATTAATAAAATACATTTTACAGAAGATTTAAATAAAATTAAATCATCTGATTTAGTTATTGAAGCAATTATTGAGGATTTAAATATTAAAAAAGATGTATTTAATAAAATTGAAAAAATAGTAAATGAAGAATGTATTATTGCTTCAAACACATCTTCTTTGTCTATAGCTTTATTAGCAAGTTCTTGTAAAAATAGTGAAAGGTTTATAGGAATGCACTTTTTTAACCCAGCTAATTTAATGCCTTTAGTTGAAGTAATACCTGCTATTCAAACTTCCAAAAACATAAAAGAAAAAGCAAAAAATCTCTTGACAGATCTAGGAAAAACTGTAGTAATTGCAAAAGACACCCCAGGTTTTATAGTTAACAGAGTAGCTAGACCATTTTATGGAGAATCGCTAAGGATTTATGAAGAATCTGTTGCAAATTTTGAGACTATTGATTGGGCATTAAAAGAAATAGGAGGATTTAAAATGGGTCCTTTTGAGTTAATGGATTATATAGGAAATGATATCAACTATACAGTTACTGAAACAGTCTTTAAAGAATTCTATTATGATCCCAGATATAAACCATCTTTTACTCAAAAAAGATTGATGGAAGCTGGCTATTTAGGCAGAAAGTCTGGAAAAGGGTTCTATGATTATAAAAACCCAGCAATTAAAAATATAAATCAAGATAGAGATCTTGCAAAAAATATTGTTTTAAGAGTATTAGCCATGTTGGTAAATGAAGCTGCGGATGCTTTATTTTTTAATATTGCATCCAAAAAAGATATTGATTTAGCTATGATTAAAGGGGTAAATTATCCAAAAGGTTTATTAAAATGGGCAGATGAGATAGGCATTAACAATATTCTTAAAATATTAGAAGAATTAAATAAAAAATATTGTGAAGATAGATACAGACCCTCTCCTATTTTAAAAGAAATGTCTAAGGAAAATAAAAAATTCTTTTAATGTTAAATGCGAAAGAAATAGTTGATAAAATGTTAAAAAATGATTCTTTTAGCTCTTGGCTAGAAATTAATATTATTGATTTGCATGAGGGATATTGTAAAATAAGCTTAAAAGTTAATGAAAGTATGTTAAATGGTTTTTCTATTGCTCATGGAGGTATTTCGTATTCTTTAGCAGATAGTGCATTAGCTTTTGCTGCTAATTCTTATGGAAAAAAAGCAGTATCAATAGAAACTTCAATATCTCACATTAAAAAAGTTAATAATCATGATACTTTAATAGCAGAAACTAATGAGTTGAACAAAACAAATAAGACTGGATTATATTCTATAACAATTACTAATCAAGAAAATTTAGCAGTAGCTTATTTTAAAGGAACAGTTTACTTTTCAGAAAAAAATTGGAATTAAAAAAAATGAATACATATATAATTGACGCTGTAAGAACTCCTATCGGAAACTTTGGAGGAACATTAAAAGATGTTAGAACGGATGATTTATCTGCTTTAACAATTAGAGAATTGATCAAAAGAAACTCTTTAGAGCCAAAATTAATTGATGATGTAATTATTGGATGTGCTAATCAAGCAGGAGAAGATAATAGAAATATTGCAAGAATGTCCTTATTATTAGCTGGCTTACCATTTTCTGTTCCTGGAGAAACTGTAAATAGACTATGTGCATCTGGAATGTCAGCTGTAATACAAGCCCATAGAGCTATCCAGTCAGGAGATGGAGATCTGTTTATTTCTGGAGGTGTAGAGAATATGACTAGAGGGCCTTGGGTCATGTCAAAAGCTTCAACAGCTTTTGGCAGAGATTCTCAAATGTTTGACTCTTCATTTGGCTGGCGTTTTACAAACCCAAAAATGAAAGAATTATATGGCACTGATAGTATGGGTAAAACTGCAGAAAATCTTGTAGAAAAATATAATATTTCAAGAGAGGATCAAGATAAATTTGCATATAACTCTCATATGAAGGCTTATCAAGCACAGTGCGATGGTAAATTTAAAGAAGAAATTATTTCAGTCATTATTCCTCAAAGAAAAAAAGAGGACATAATTTTTTCTAATGATGAATTTATTAAACCCAATACAACATTAGAGTTACTAGCAAAATTAAGACCAGCATTTAAAGAAAAAGGTTCTGTTACTGCAGGCAATTCTTCAGGATTAAATGATGGTGCTGCTGCTATGCTTATTGCCTCTGAAAATGCTTTAGCTAAACACAAATTAACTCCTCTAGCTAGGATAGTTTCCTCAGCAGTTATAGGCGTTGAACCTAAGATTATGGGTATAGGTCCTGTAAAAGCTTCTCTAAAAGCTTTAGAAAAAGCTAAATTAACATTAAAAGAAATTGATGTAATAGAAATTAATGAAGCATTTTCTGCTCAAGCTCTAGCTTGTATTAGAGAACTTGGTTTAAAGGATGATGATAGAAGAATAAACTCAAATGGTGGAGCGATAGCACTAGGCCATCCTTTAGGAGTTAGTGGAACTAGAATAATTCATGCAGCTGCCTTAGAGTTAAAAAGAAGTGAAAAAAAATATGCTTTAATAGCAATGTGTATAGGTGTTGGGCAAGGATATGCTACGATAATTGAAAACACGCAGATATGATTTATGAATTTAATGGACTAAAGCCTGTAATTGATAGTTCTTCTTTCATTCATAAAGAAGCCACAATTATAGGAAATGTTATTATTGGAAAAAATGTTTATGTTGGTCCAGGTGCATCTATTCGAGGAGATTGGGGCCAAGTAAATATTAGTGATGGTTGTAATATTCAGGATAATTGTATTATTCATATTTTTCCTGGAAAAAATGTCTTTCTAAAAGAAAATGCTCATATAGGTCATGGGGCTATTGTTCATGGAGCAACTATAGGGAAAAATAGTTTAATAGGAATGAATGCAGTGATTATGGATGATTGTGTAATAGGAAATGAATGTATTATTGGAGCCCTTTCATTCCTTAAAGCAGAAAGTATTATTGAAGATCGAAAAATAGTAATGGGTAATCCTGCTAAAATTAATGGAGAAGTATCTGATAAGATGATTCGTTGGAAATCAAAAGGAACTGAGCTATATCATAAACTTCCTCAAGAATGCAAAACAATTATGAAAGAATGCAAACCTCTTTTAAAAATAGAAAAAGATAGAAAAAAACAAGATATAACTTTTGAAACATGGAAAAAAACAAGTAGATGATAAATGAAAATTATGCATTAGGAAACTGGATAAAGGGTGATGGTGATGGAACAGCGTTATATAATGCTGTAAATGGGGAACAAATCACTTCTGCGTCAAGCAAAGGGCTAGATTTTTCAAGTATGATGAATTATGCTAGAGAGATCGGAGGACCAGCGTTAAGAAAAATGACTTTTCAGGAAAGAGGATTAATGTTAAAAAAACTTGCTCTTCATCTACACTCAATAAAAAATAAGTTTTATTCTACAAGTTCATTTACAGGAGCAACTAAGCTTGATTCATGGATAGATATTGAAGGTGGAATTGGAAATATATTTACTAATGCATCATTAAGAAAAGAATTTCCAGACCTACCCTATTATATAGATGGACAGGCTGCAAAATTATCACCAAATGGCACATTTATAGGACATCATATTATGGTCCCAAAAGAAGGAGTTAGTATACATATAAATGCATATAACTTTCCTATTTGGGGTATGCTAGAAAAAATATCTGTTAACCTAATGGCAGGTGTTCCTGCAATAGTAAAACCAGCAACTATAACATGCTATTTAACAGAATTAATGGTAAGAGAAATTGTTGCTTCTAAAATTATCCCTGAAGGTTCTCTTCAGCTGATATGTGGTTCTGCGCATGGAATTATTGATCATGCATTATCAGAAGATGTAATAACATTTACAGGAAGTGCATCTACAGGTAAAAAATTAAAAGCAAATAAAAATATTATTGAAAACTCTATTCCATTTAACATGGAAGCAGATTCATTAAACTGCTCAATTTTAGGTAAAGATTCTATACCAGGTTCTATAAATTTTGATATTTTTATTAAAGAAGTTCAAAGAGAAATGACAGTTAAAGCTGGACAAAAATGTACTGCAATTCGAAGAATAATAGTACCTCAAGAATTTATAGAAGATGTATATATTGCTTTAGGTAAAAGATTAGATAAAACAACAATAGGAGATCCACAAAGTGAGGGTGTAAGAATGGGTCCATTAGCAGGTTTAGATCAAAGAAAAGATGTCTTAAATAATATTAGCAAATTAGAAGAAACACAAAGTATTGTTTACGGAAATAAGAATGATTTTAAAGTTATAGGTGCCGATAAAGAAAAAGGAGCATTTATTTCTCCTATTTTATTTTTAAACGAAAGTCCTTTGACAAAATTAGATTGTCATGAAATAGAAACATTTGGTCCTGTAGCAACGATAATGCCCTACTCTGATATTAATGAAGCAGTAAAAATTGCTAGAATGGGTAAAGGCTCATTAGTATGCTCAATTGTAACAGAAGACATGAAAATTGCTGAAGAATTTGTTTTAGGATCAGCCTCAATGCATGGAAGAATATTAATTTTAAATGAATCTTGTGCAAAAGAAAGTACTGGCCATGGCTCTCCAATGCCACTGCTTAAACATGGTGGGCCTGGAAGAGCTGGAGGAGGAGAAGAGATGGGAGGCAAAAGAGGGATTCTTCATTATTTACAAAGAACTGCAATTCAAGGTCATCCAAGTACAATTTCTGCAATTACTAAACAATATCAATATGGAGCATCTCAGTCAACAAATGGGAAACACGTATTTAAAAAACATTTTGAAGAAATAGTAATTGGAGATACTGTAATCACTGAAAAACATTTAGTAACATTAAATGATATTGAAAATTTTGCTGAGCTCAGTGGAGATAGATTTTATGCACACATGGACGAAAACTCATTAGAAGGAACTATATTTACCGAGAGAGTTGCTCACGGATATTTTATTATGTCTAAAGCTGCTGGATTATTTGTTGAACCCTCAAAAGGTCCTGTATTATTAAATTATGGGATTGATGAATGTAGATTTATTAAGCCTGTTTACCCAGGTACAACAATTGGAGTTAGATTCACAGCAAAAGAAAAAATTGTTCAAGAGAAAAGAGAAGATGATGATATTTCAAAAGGAATTGTAAAATTTCTTGTAGATGTTTATGATGATGAAGGAGATACAGTTATGTTAGCTACAATTTTAACTATGGTTAAAAAATTAAATTAAAAACATGAAAAAAATACTACTTATACTTAGTTTATCTTTACCTATATTAACGATGGCTCAAGGCCCAACAGCGTTCTTTATATTTAGTGATGTCTGTCTAGGTCAACAACTGCCTGTAAATGATTTTTCAACTCCAGACCCAAATACTAATTCCCCAATTGTAAGTTGGAGTTGGGAAGTTAATGGATCCATTTTTTCTACTCAATCTAGTGACTCATATTTATTTAATAACTGTAGCTTATACGATATTACATTAACTGTTACTGATGCAGATGGTTTTTCTGATGATATAACATTACAAGCAGAAGTATTTTGTCTTCCAACAGCTGATTTTGTTTCTGATATTGTATGCTCGGGAACACCAACAAATTTTGCTGATGCTTCTACACCAGCACCATCAATAGTTTATTGGTTCTATCAGTTTGATGGAGTGGGTGTTTCAGTAAATCCTGTAACTTCATATACATTCTTAGCTGCTGGAACATACATGGTTGGATTTAATATAAAGGATGATAAAAACTGTGCCGATTCAATTGTTAAAGCAGTAGTCGTAGATTCTTGTGTTAGTAATATATCTAATTATAGTATTAACAATAAAAAAATAGAAAGAGTATTAGATATTACTGGTAAAAAGACCAATAATCATAAAAATAATATTAATATAATTTTCTATAATGACGGAACTATTGAAAAGAAAATAACAATTGAATAAATGGAAGGATCAGTAACACTTGAAATAAAAAATAATATTGGAGAAATAGAGTTTTTTCATCCTCAAAGTAACTCTCTGCCTTCTAAAATTTTAAATAAACTAGCATTAACCATAAAAGAATGTGGTACTAATGATCTTATAAAGATAATTATTATAAAAAGTAAAGGAGAAAGAGCTTTTTGTGCTGGCGCTTCATTTGAGGAACTTACTAATATCAGCAATAAAATAGATGGGAAAAAATTTTTCATGGGCTTTGCTAATGTAATTAATGCTGCAAGAAAATGTCCTAAATTAATTATTGGAAGAGTACAAGGAAAAGCAGTTGGTGGAGGTGTTGGAATGGCCTGTGCAGTTGATTATTGCTATGCTACAAAATATGCGTCAATTAAGTTAAGTGAATTGGCGGTAGGAATAGGTCCATTTGTAGTAGGTCCTGCTGTAGAAAGAAAATCAGGTCTTTCTGCTTATTCACAACTTTCAGTAAATGCAACAAAATGGTTTGATGCAAATTGGGCTAGAGAAAAAGGTATTTATGCTGAAGTCTTTGAAAGTACTGAAGAAATGGATATTTCTATAAATAATTTAGCTACTAAACTTATAAAATCTAACCCAGCTGCAATGAAAAAACTTAAAGAAGTTTTCTGGGAGAAACATATACACTGGGATAGTTTATTAGAAGAAAGGGCTGAATATAGCGGAGAACTTGTCTTATCTAACTTCACTAAAGAAGCAATTGCAAAATTCAAGAACAAGTAAGTGAAAAAAGGTATTTCACCAGCAATACTTAAAAAAGCATATACGTTAATATGTTCTGCTAGATCTTTAAGTGATATTTATGAAAAAAATAAAGAAATAACCTCTAAGTATGTACATGCTACTTCTAAAGGTCATGAAGTTATTCAACTTGCATTATCACTTCAATTAAAAAATCAAGATTGGGTTTCTCCATATTATAGAGACGATTCTATTCTTTTAGGTCTAGGAATTACCCCGTATGAGCTTATGCTTCAGCTGATGTGTAAAAAAGAAGACCCATTTTCAGGGGGAAGAACTTATTATTGTCATCCATCCCTAAACAGGGATGATATGCCTAAAATTATCCATCAATCTTCTGCAACAGGTATGCAAGCCATACCTACTACCGGAATAGCATTAGGCTTGCAATACAAAAAGAATAATAATCTAGGAGCAAATAATACACCAATAGTAGTATGCTCATTTGGAGATGCTTCTATCACAGAAGGAGAAGTATCAGAAGCATTTCAAATGGCATCTCTAAAAAAATTACCTATACTATATTTAGTTCAAGATAATGAATGGGATATCTCTGCTCATTCCTCTGAAACAAGAGCTGTAAATGCTGCACAATATGCTTCAGGATTTGGAATTAAGAGTTATTCTATAGATGGAACAGATTTTAATGAATCATTTCAAACGATTGAAAAAGCAATAAATGAAATAAGAGAAAAAAGCATTCCAATATTAGTTCATGCTAAGGTCCCTTTATTAAATCATCATACCTCAGGTGTTAGAATGGAATGGTACAGAGATGATTTAAAAGAAGCTATGTTAAATGATCCGTTTCCAAAGATTAAAAAATTATTATTAGAAAATAATTTTAATTTAAAAGAATTAAAAAACATTGAGGAAACAGTTAATAAACAGGTAAAGACAGATTTTGAAAAAGCATTAAATGCTTCAGATCCAAAACCAGAAGATTTATTTAAATATGATTTTGCTCCAACTCCAATAGTTAAAGAGAAAGGTAATAGAGAGTCAAAAAATAAAGAAAAAATATTTATGGTTGATGCAGCAATATTTGCTATAAAAGAATTAATGGAAGATCATCCTGAATGTTTATTATATGGACAAGATGTAGGTGAACGACTAGGGGGAGTATTTAGAGAAGCAGCAACATTGGGGAAAACTTTTGGGAAAGAAAGAGTTTTTAATACTCCTATTCAAGAAGCATTTATAATTGGAAGTACAGTAGGAATGTCTGCAGTAGGACTAAAGCCTATAGTAGAAATTCAATTTGCAGACTATATATGGCCAGGCTTAAATCAACTATTTACTGAGGTAAGTAGATCCTATTATTTATCGAATGGTAAATGGCCTATTAGTAACATCATAAGAGTCCCATGTGGAGCATACGGAAGTGGAGGACCATATCATTCCTCTTCAATTGAATCAATACTTACTAATATTAAAGGAATAAAAATTGCCTACCCTTCTAATGCAGCAGATCTTAAGGGGATTATGAAATCTGCTTACTATGATCCAAATCCTGTGGTAATATTAGAGCATAAAGGTTTGTATTGGGGTAAAATGACGGGTACTGAAGATACCAAAACAATAGAGCCTGATAAGGATTACATCTTACCATTTGGTAAAGGAAATATTATTACTCAAGCCTCACAAGAGAAAATTGATAATGGTGAGAGTATATGTATAATAACATATGGAATGGGTGTCTATTGGTCAAAGAGTGCCGCTAAAAAATTTGATAATCAAATAGAAATAATTGATCTAAGAACCCTATTCCCTATAGATAATGAATTAATATATGAAAGAGTTAAAATTCATGGAAAATGTATCGTTATAAGTGAAGAGCCATCAAATAATTCATTCGCTCAAGCTTTAGCTTCCCAAGTTTCACAAGAATGTTTTAATTATTTAGATAATGCGATACAAGTTATTGGTTCAGAGAACCTTCCAGCAATTCCACTAAACTCAATATTAGAAGATAATATGTTACCAAACGCTAATAAAATTGCAAGTAAAATTAAATATTTACTTGAAAATTAATTCTTACGAAATAGAAAAATAATTTTCTTTTTATCTTCAATTCTCAATTTATCTTAAAATTTAAAATTAGTTTTAATTATTGCTAATTATTATTATTTATTAGAGCTAAAACATCTAATTTTGCACTTAAATTTATTAGCTTAATGAAAAATAAAATATTAACTTTCTTAATAATACAGTGTTTGTGTATTCCTTTATTAGCTCAAACAACATTTACCATAAGCGGTTACGTTCAAGATGATGATTCTGGTGAAAATTTAATAGGTGTTTCAGTTTATGATAAAGAAACACTTAAAGGTACAGTAACAAACCAATATGGATTTTACTCTTTAACACTTTCTCAAGGGGTCTATGAAATCACATATTCTTTTATTGGCTTAGAAGCAATAACAAAATCGGTTAATCTTAGCAAAGACACAAGATTAAACATCTCTCTAAAAAGTAAATCAATTTTTACACAAGAAATACAAGTTACTGGAGAAAAATTAGATAAAAATGTGACTAGTTCAAATATGAGTCAGGTTAAATTAGAAGTAAATAATATTAAACAACTTCCTGTAATTCTTGGAGAAGTAGACGTTTTAAAATCAGCACAACTATTGCCAGGAATAACATCAAATGGTGAAGGTAGTTCAGGTTTATATGTAAGAGGAGGAGGGCCTGATCAAAACTTAATATTATTAGATGAAGCTGTAGTTTATAATGCATCTCATCTATTTGGTTTTTTCTCAGTATTTAATGCAGATGCAATAAAAGATATAAATATTATAAAAGGTGGAATGCCTGCTGAATACGGAGGGAGATTATCTTCAGTATTAGATATTAGTATGAAAGATGGTAATAATAAGAAGTTCGAAGCTGATGGCGGTATAGGTTTGTTATCTTCAAGATTAACTTTACAAGGTCCAATTCAGAAAAATAAAAGCTCATTTATTGTGTCAGCAAGAAGAACATACATTGATGTTCTTTCAAAACCATTTCTTAACAGGGTTAATGCTGAAACTGGCGAGCAAAATCCTTTTGCTGGGTCAGGTTATTATTTTTATGATTTAACAACAAAAATAAACTATAGAATCTCTGATAAAGACAGACTATATCTTAGTGGATACTTTGGAAGAGATGTTTTTAATTTTGCTAATACAGATAATGGTTTTGCAATTGAAATTCCATGGGGAAATGCAACAGGCTCATTAAGATGGAATCACTTGTTTAATGATAAACTGTTCATGAATACTTCTCTTATTTTTAGTGATTATAGATTTGAATTTAATATTGCTCAAAGTGACTTTGAATTTAAAATATTCTCTGGAATAAATGATTGGAATACTAAGGTAGATTTTCTTTACCAACCAAATCAAAGACATACAATTAAGTTTGGAGCAAACTATACATATCATGAATTTACACCAGGAAATGCAACAGGAAAAGCTGGAGAAGTAGTTTTTGAACCAGAAGAAATTTACAGACAATATTCTAATGAAGGAGCTCTTTATTTTTCTGATGATTTTGAACTAAGTGATGTTTTAAAAATTAATGCTGGTCTAAGATATTCTTCATTTCAGCATAGTGGATATATCAGTTTTCGTGACTACATAAAGAATGATATTTCTGGAAGTGATGATAACTACAGACACATAGAGCCAAGATTATCTCTGAGATATAAGTTAAATACAACCAGTTCATTAAAAACAGCATATACAGAAAATTACCAGTATGTTCATTTAGCATCTACTTCAGCAGTTAGTCTTCCAACAGATTTATGGGTTCCTAGCTCATCAGCAATAAAGCCTAAGTTTGCTAAACAATATGCATTTGGGTACTTTAAAAACCTAAAAGACAATATGTTTGAAACATCTTTAGAAGCTTACTATAAAAAAATGACTAACCTTATTGAGTACAAAGAAGGAGTCTTACCTGAAGATAACACGAACACTAACAGCGATAATGCTTTTACATTTGGAGATGGAGATTCCTATGGATTAGAGGTACTTCTTAAAAAAAGTAAAGGAAAAACAACTGGATGGATAGGTTATACTCTTTCAAAAACAACAAGATATTTTGATGAGGTAAATAATGGCATATCATTTCCTGCAAAATATGATAGAAGACATGACGTATCTATAACAGCAACTCATAAGTTATCAAAATCCTGGGTTTTAAGCGGTGTTTTTGTTTATGCCTCTGGAAACTCTATAACATTACCATCAGAAAGGTATGTTGTTGGAGGAGATATTTACACTCAATTTACTTCTAGAAATGGTTACAGAATGGACCCTTACCATAGAATGGATATAGGTGCTACATATACCCCAAGTAAAAAGAATAAAAAATTTAAATCCACTTGGAACTTCTCAATTTATAATGTTTACTCTAGAAAAAACCCATATTTTATTTATTTCGCTATTGAAGGAGTAGATGAAAATGGAGAAAATCAAAATATTCAAAATGGAAATGTTGAACCAAAAGCATACCAGGTGTCAATATTTCCAATACTACCATCTATAACTTGGAATTTTAACTTTTAATAATGAAAAAATACCTACTAATTTGTTTAATTTTTATATCGTGTCAAGATGAAATTATCATTGAATTTCCAATTGAATCTCAAAAGATTGTAGTAGAAGGAGGAATTGAACCTAATATGCCTCCATATGTAATTCTTTCTAAAAATCAAGGATACTTTGATGAAATCAATCAAAATACTTTTAATGATTTGTTTATTCGAGGTGCTGAAGTGATTGTGTGGAAATTAAATGAAGATGGAACTGCAGACTCTATTTTTTTAGAACAACTGCCTCCTCCTTTAGATTCAATTCCAATATATACAGACATTAACTATATTTCAGGCTTAAGTAATTTTCCTTATGCTAATTTAGGCACTTATAACCCTATTACAGTAGAAGGTGAAATAAGTAATAATTTTAGTAAAGCTAATGAAACATACAATTTAATAGTAAGATGGAATAATAAGGAAGTTACAAGCCAAACTACGATCCCTAACCCCACCCCTTTAGATTGTTTATGGGTTGAAAAAGATGAATTTTCTAATAAAGATCATGAATTTAGAATAAATGCTATTTATGATGATCCCGTAGAAATTCAAAATAATATCTTAATAAAGTATAGAAAAACAATTCACTGGGACGTAGATACTACAAATGGGACATTAAAAGATCATAAAGATGATCTAATGCAAATAATTGATGCTGGAGCAGATATCTTAATTAATGGACAAAAGTTTGAAACTTATTTTCCACAAAAAGGCGAAGGGAATTTCCCAACACTGCCATATAATGCTAGTAGATATGAAGAATATGAAATATCTGGAAATGTAGATAGTGTCTATGTGCCTAATGATGTTGTTGTAATTAAATTTTGTCAAATTGATGAGCCTGCACTAAAATTCTGGCGAAGTATTGTTAGACAATTTGGATCAAACGGAAATCCATTTCAAGAGCCATTGAATATAGTTAGTAATATAAATGGAGGATATGGTGGCTGGACAGGATACAGTCCAGTGTATTATAAAGTACCAATAATTGATGGTTTCACAACTGATTTACCTTTACCACTAGATTCTATAGAAATAATAGATGTTTTTTAATAATTTAGCTAAAATTTGAAAAAAAGAATATGACTGAAGAAATTGAGAATATAGAAACACTTATAATTGGATCAGGACCTGCAGGCTATAGTGCTGCAATATATGCTGCTAGAGCAGATTTAAAGCCAGTAGTTATTCAAGGTCTTCAACCGGGAGGTCAATTAACTACTACAACAGAAGTTGATAATTATCCTGGATATCCTAATGGAGTTGATGGCACAAAAATGATGGAAGATTTCAAAGCTCAAGCTGAAAGATTTGAGACGGATACAAGATGGGGAATGGTAACTAAAGTTGATTTTAGTGAACGTCCATTTAAAATAGAAATTGATGAAAAAACAAATGTAATTGCACAAACTGTTATTATTGCTACCGGTGCCTCTGCTAAATGGTTAGGAATAGACGATGAAAAGCGATTAAATGGGTATGGCGTATCCGCTTGCGCAACATGTGATGGTTTTTTTTATAAAGGTCTTGATGTTGTGGTAGTTGGTGCAGGAGATACTGCAGCAGAAGAAGCTACATATCTAGCAAAACTTTGTAATAAAGTAACAATACTTGTTCGAAAAGATAAAATGAGGGCATCTAAAGCAATGCAAAAAAGAGTGTTTAAAACACCTAATTTAGAAGTTTTATTTAATCATGAAACAAAAAGCATAAATGGAGAACCAGGTGAAATAGGGGTTGAAAGTGTTACAGCTAAAAATAATCTCACTGGAGAGGAAACCATTATACCAGCTAAAGGATTTTTTGTAGCTATTGGTCATACTCCAAATACAAGTATTTTTAAAGATCAGCTGGATATGGATGAAAATGGCTACTTAATAATAGAGGCTGGTACATCAAAAACAAAAATCCCTGGAGTTTTTGCTGCAGGAGACGTTGCTGACCATGTCTACAGACAAGCTGTAACATCAGCAGGGACAGGCTGTATGGCTGCTTTAGATGCAGAGAGATTTCTAGCTGCTCAAGAATAAATACATCAGATTTTAATCTCATTTAATTTTAAATGAAATTTTTTTAGCTTTTATTAGTTATCTTTATAAAGATATTATTGAATAATGGAAGCATTAGATATACTTAAAAAATACTGGGGACATAATTCCTTTAGATTAAAACAGGAAGAAGTAATTAATTCTGTTATAAATAAGCAGGACACATTAGCTTTATTACCAACTGGAGGAGGGAAGTCTATTTGCTATCAAATACCTGCTATAATGAATGATGGCATCTGTATTGTAGTATCCCCTCTTATATCATTAATGAATGATCAAATTCGTCACCTTCAATCAAAAGGAATTAAATCTACTGCTATTTCATCAAAAATGTATTCGAAGGAAATAGAAACAGTATTAAATAACTGTATTTACGGAAAAATTAAATTTTTATATCTATCTCCTGAAAAACTTAGAAATGAAGATGTAAAAAGAAAATTAGAATTAATGAATATTAATTTAATTGCTGTAGATGAAGCACATTGTATATCACAATGGGGGCATAACTTCAGACCAGCATATAGATTAATAAATGAAATAAGAGAAGTAAAAAAGGGGATACCAATATTAGCACTAACTGCTACGGCAAATAAATTAGTTATTGAAGATATCCAAGAAAATCTTAAATTCAATAAAGAGAATTTAATAAAATCTTCTTTTTTTAGAAAAAATCTATCTTACGTAAGTACAATTGTTAATAATAAGAATGAAACATTATTAAAACTGTTATCCAAAATTAAAAGTTCAGTAATAATCTATGTTGGAACAAGAAGGCAAAGTAATGAGGTCTCGTTATTTTTAAACAACAATAAAATATCAGCAAAGGCTTATCATGCAGGAATAGATAACATCAAAAGAAATAATATTCAAGATTCATGGGTGAAAAATGAAACTAGGGTGATTGTTGCCACAAATGCATTTGGACTTGGAATAGATAAATCAGATGTTAAGCTAGTTGTTCATATGCAACTACCTATGAATATAGAATCATATTTTCAAGAATCAGGAAGAGCAGGTAGAAATGGAAAAACAGCCTATTCCTTTTTACTAGTTAATAAATCAGATATTAAAAAAAATAAAGAAATCTTATCTTTTAGACATCCAGAAATTAAAGAAATAAGAAATATTTATCAAAAAATTGCTGATGATTTACAAATTGCTGTCAATACATTACCAGAGGAAGAATTCTTATTTGATATCCAAGAGTTCTCTCAGAAGTATCAACTAAACATTTCTAAAACATTTCACATTTTAAAATATTTAGAGCAAGAAGATTACTTAAAATTATATGAAAATACATTTGGTTCCTCTAAAATTAAAATTGCAATAAATAATTCTGACCTATATAAATTTCAAATTGCTAATGGATTTTTTGATAATTTTATAAGAGTAATTCTTAGAAAATATCCTGGAATATTTAATAACTTTATTAATATTGATGAGAAGAAACTAAGCTATGAACTTAAAATTAGCACTGAAAAACTAACTCAGATATTAAAACAGCTAGAAAATAAAGGTATTCTTGATTATAAGGGAAAAACTCAAGGAATGCATTTGATATATCTTCAAAATAGGATTGATGCAGAAAGGCTTCAAATTTCAAAAGAAAGACTTCAGGAATCAAAAGATTATAATAATAAACAATTAGATGAAATAATAAATTACGCTTATAACAGAGATCAATGTAGAAGTGTTTTATTATTAAAATACTTTGGAGAGAATAATTCAGAAAGATGTCAGGTGTGTGATTTCTGTATTAATAAGAATAGAAAAGAACTAAAACAAAAAGAATTTCAAGAAATTTCAAGACTAGTACTAAGAATGCTACAAGTAAATGAATATTCAATTGAAAATATATTTTTGGAACTAAAAGATTACAAAAAAGAAAAAATAGAAAATGTATTAAATTATTTATTTGATAAGGATAAAATATCTAAGCATGGGGAAAAATTTCTTGTTAAATCAAATTAAGTTTATTGTAAATTTGTGCAAATTCTAACATATCATGAAAATAGTTTTCTTTGGCACTCCATCATTTGCATCTATAATTTTAGATGAAATAATCAATAATCATAATGTTGTAGGAATTGTAACTTCTACAGACACTAAAAAAGGTAGAGGAAAGAAAATAAAAGAATCTGCTGTAAAAATTCTTGCTAAAGAAAATAATCTACCAATTCTTCAACCATTAAATTTAAAAGACCCAAAATTCGTTGATGATTTAATTCAACTACAGGCAGATCTTTATATTGTAATTGCTTTTAGAATGTTACCAAAAATTGTCTGGGAAATCCCAAAGCTAGGAACAATTAACCTGCATGCATCATTACTTCCAAATTATAGAGGAGCAGCTCCAATCAATTGGGTTATCATAAACGGAGAAACACAAACTGGAGTAACGACATTTTTTATAAATGAAGAAATTGATAAAGGAAATATAATTCTTTCTAAAACAATTGAGATAAATAATAATATTACGGCAGCACAACTTCACAATTCTTTAATTGTTATTGGTAAAAATTTAATGACTAAAACAATTGAGCTCTTTATTAAAAGTGATGGTAATGAAATAAATACTACTAAGCAGCTTAATAATAGCTTAAAATCAGCACCTAAACTTTCAAAAGAATTATCCAAAATCAATTGGTCAGATTCTATCATAAAAATAAATGCTAAAATTCACGGACTTTCTCCCCTACTAAGTAATAATGATTTATTGAAAGATGTTTCTATATGTCCTTCGGCTTGGTTTGAAATTCATGATGAAAAAGAAGTTAAAAGAATTAAAGTCCAAAAATCTGAAATAGTTGAAATTAAAAATAGAAACGCAAAAATTGATACAGACAATAGCACATATCTAAACATAAATTTCAATAACAAAGCACTATCTATTAAGAATCTTCAGATGCAAGGAAAGAACCCGATGAATATAAAACAATTCTTACAAGGAAATAAAATTAAAGATAGTTTTAAACTAATTGATTAGGGAGACTTACGTTCAACTACCCAATTATTTTGCTCTAACTTGTAACATAATCTATCATGAAGTCTTGAAGGTCTACCCTGCCAAAACTCAAAAGTAGAAGGGATAATTATATAACCACCCCAATATTTAGGACGATCCACAGAAGATTCCTTATACTTATCTTTAAGAAGGTTAATTTTTCTATCAAAAGAAAAATCTAGAGGTATATTACTAGACTGGTCGCTTGCTAAAGCACCAAGCTGACTACTCTTAGGTCTTGAGTTAAAATAGTTATCCGACTCTATAGAAGAAATTTTAGATATTTTTCCTTGAACTCTAACTTGTTTTTCAAGAAATGGCCAAAAGAAATTAATACATACATTATCATTCTCAAAAATATCTTTAGATTTATCGCTATTATAATTAGTATAGAAAACTAATCCTTTTTCAGAGATTCCTCTTAGGAGTACAACTCTAGAGCTAGGAATTAAAGATTTGGACACAGTGGATAGTACAAAAGCATTTGCATTATCTGGATCAATTGCTAAAGCATCATTAATCCAGTCATTTAAAAAATCAAATGGAGAATCTATTATGTTATTAAAATCGATTAATGATTTATCATAATCAATTCTAATATTTTTAATATTCTTTTTTGCATTAGACATATACAAATTTTAAATTAGCAAAATTATTAAGCAAATATATTCTTATTTATGCAAAATATTGAAAAAGGAAAGTTGTTAATTGCCGAGCCTAGCTTACTTGAAGATGATTTTTTTAAAAGTGTTATTCTACTAACGCATCATAACTATGAGGAAAGTATAGGACTAGTGTTAAATAAGCCTTCAAATATTTCCTTATTTGAGATAATCAATGATATTCCTGAATCAGACTTTCCTGTCTATATTGGTGGACCTGTAGCAAAAAAATCAATACATTTTATTCATAATATTGGCTCAACAATAATTGGTGCTAAAGAAGTAATGAATGGTTTATTTTTTGGTGGAGATTTTGATATTGTAAAAGATCTTATTAAAAATAGACAGATAACAAAAGATGATATTAGATTTTTTGCTGGCTACTCTGGATGGGAAGATGATCAGCTTAAAAATGAATTAAAAGATCAAAGCTGGATAATTAAAGAAGGGTCTAGTAATATGTGTATGCAATACTCAGATATGAATCTTTGGAGTAAGATAATTAAAAGTTTAGATGAAAAATATGCTATTTGGTCCAATATGCCAGCAAATCCTAATCTAAACTAATTTATTAAGCTCTTCTGTAATATAATGACTCACAAAGCTAGATTTATAGTTTTGTGATTGGATTTTATTAACAAATCTTACTCCATAAATTGCATTAGTAATAAAAACTTCTTTTGCATAATACAAGTCTTGCTCAGAAATTGCTTTTTTAATAACAACAAAATCTTTATCAAGAATTTGTAATACAAGAGCTCTCATAGTTCCATCTAGACAACCTTGATCTAATGAAGGAGTAAGAATATTGTCATCATTAACTAAAAATATATTTGAATTTGATGTTTCAATTGGAAGATTAAGATTATTGTAGATAATTGCATCATCCAGAAGATTATTTTGAGCAAATTTTGAACATAGTATGTATAAAATAGCATTCATAGACTTAATATTTGACAATGAGCAAGCTGCTTTAAACTGAGCTTTATACAAACCTAAGGTCAACCCAACATTATTAAGTTTAAAAATATTTTCGTCTTGTTCTTTTGTTTGAATTATATATGAAGAATTATTTTGTTCTGGCAAATACTTACCTAGTGATTCTCTAAAAAATGAGATCCTAACACTACCACCATTTGAAATATTATTTTTCTTCAATAACTTCACAATTAAATTATGTAAATCCTCCTTATTTATTAAGTAATTAATCTCTAGAAAGTCTAAAGAGGTTGTTAATCTTTTAAAATGATTAGAGTAATTAAAGAGATGACCTGAAATTACTTTTATAGTTTCAAACACACCATCACCATAGAGAAAAGCTCTATTAGATTGAACTAATTTTAACTCTGATGTAGAGACTATATTATTATTAAAAATTACAGATTCCATATGTTAAATCGTCAAATATTGTAAATTGCGAACTTATTTAAATAAAGTTAATGTATAGGCTTTTATTACTACTTTTTATTACTAAGATTGGCTTTGCTCAGGTAAATATTCAAGGAGAAATTATTGATGGACAAACTAATGAAACATTAATAGGTGCAAATATTCTTATTAAAGGCGCGAAAAATGGAACAGCAACAGATTTTAATGGCAAATTTACTTTACAAACCAATCAACAACTACCTATAACTTTAGAAGTATCATATCTAGGATATAAAGATAAAGAAGTCTTGGTTGAAGAAAATAAAAAATTAAAAATTAAATTATTTACTAATAATAAACGTCTTGGTGAGGTCAAGATTACTGATACTAGAATTACTCAAAAACAAAAGGAATCCGCTCTTACTGTTGAAGCACTTGATATTATCGCTATTAAATCTTCTCCTTCATCTAACTTCTATGATGCTTTAGGCTCTCTTAAAGGTGTGGATATTTCATCGGCAAGTTTAGGTTTTAAAGTCATTAATACTAGAGGTTTTAATAGCACATCTCCAGTTAGATCCCTACAAATAATAGATGGTGTGGATAATCAGGCTCCTGGTCTAAATTTTTCTTTAGGTAATTTTCTGGGCGCTTCTGAGCTTGATATCATGAAAGTTGAAATAATTCAAGGCGCAAATTCTGCTTATTATGGTCCCAGTGCATTTAATGGAGTTATCAGCATGAATACAAGATCCCCTTTTATGAATCCGGGGCTATCTGTACAATATAAATTTGGCTCAAGACAATTATTTGAAAATTCTTTTCGTTTTGCTGATGTTATTAAAAATAAAAATGGGGAAGATAAATTTGGATATAAAATCAATTTCTCTTACATGCAAGCATATGACTGGGAAGCGAATAATCTTTCTGCTGTAGATGGCTCAGGAACATTAGCCTCTAATCCTGGAGGATATGATGCTGTTAATATATATGGTGATGAAGACACGGATGGAAATCTAAATGATGTATCACAAGATATTAATCTAAATTATTTTACTTTCCCTGGAGTTGGAAAATTTCATAGAACTGGATATGCAGAAGAAGATATTGTTGACTACAATACTAAAAATCTAAAGTTTGCAACTGCGATGCATTTAAAAATAAAGGATGACTTAGAATTAATTTATGCTATTAATTATGGAACAGGAACAACAGTTTACCAAGGTGATAATAGGTTTAGTTTAAAAGGAATTGAATTTTTACAAAATAGGATTGAACTAAATAAAAAAGACAAGTTTTTTATTAGAGCATATAGATCACAGGAAGATGCCGGCGACTCTTACGATGCTGTTTTTACTGCATTGAAGCTACAAAATTATAATGGAACAAATAATCAAGACTGGTATACATTGTATAAAAATAAGTTTCAAGAGAATTTTAATTGGCAAACTATTGGCTGGGAAATACCAGATTATGATTTTGTAAATCAACAATGGATATTTCAAGGAAATCAAATATCATTAGAGGATTGGATGAGTTTAAGTGACTCGGTAATAAATCAAAATACGGATATTATAATAGCTACACATAATAATGCTAGAGAAGAAACAGATTTTCTTCAAAATAGACTTGAACCTGGAACAGAAGAATTTGATGAAGCATTTAACGATATAACATCAAAAATATCTTATTTGCAAGGAGGTACAGGTTTTTATGACAAATCATCCTTAAATCACATTCACTCAGAATATCAATTTAAACAAGATTTAATAAAAACTAAAATTGGTGCTAATTTTAGACAATATACTCCAGATTCAAGAGGAAGTTTATTTATGGATACAGTTTCAAAAATTATTAATAATGAATTTGGAGTATATGCTGGCTCTGAGATAAAATTATTTGGTGAATATCTAAAAATAAATGCTACAGTTCGAGCAGATAAAAATCAAAATTTTGATCTTAACTTCTCCCCTGCTGCCTCAATTGTATACAAGCCAACTAAAGAAGATGTTTTAAGACTTTCATTTGGTTCGGCTCTTCGAAATCCAACTTTAAGTGATCAATATCTATTTTATAATGTTGGTAGAGCAATTTTAATAGGTAACCTGCAAGGTCATGGAACAAATTACGGAGAGAACTTAGTTACTGTGGAATCATTAATAGAGTATTACAAACCTTTCCCTTATGCTAAGGATAGTTTAAAATTTTTTAGTGTGGATCCTATCAGGCCTGAAAAAGCACAATCTATTGAGCTTGGATATCGATCAACAATTTCAAATAAAATTTATGTGGATGCTAATATCTATTATTCACGATATACAGATTTTATTGGGTATAAAATTGGCGTTAAATTTGATACCATTGGTAATATAAATACGCAAGCATATGAAATTTCTACTCAATCTATTCAGGCATATAGAATGGCAGCAAATGCAGAAAATACAGTCACAACAAAAGGAGCTTCTATAGGTGTAAATTATTATCCAAATAGCAGTTTAAGTCTTAACGGTAATTATTCATGGAATAAATTAAATGAAAAAGGAACTAATGACCCTATTATACCTGCATATAATACCCCAGAGCATAAATTCAATCTGGGAATCCTAATGAAAGATATACATTTTAGTAATGAAAAATCATTTTTACGAGACTTTAGCTCAAGTATAACTTATAAGTGGATTGAAGGATATAATTATGAAGGCTCTCCACAATTTACTGGCTTAATACCATCATATGACATTTTAGATTTTCAGATAAGTAAAGAAATTAATGAATTTGATGCAACAGTTAAAATTGGATGCACAAATATTTTAAATAATCTTCACTATGAAGTTTATGGTGGGCCGTATATTGGAAGGATGACATATGTCTCCATATTATTTGATATAAACTGACCTTACCCTTCTATTATTAATTCCATAAATACTATGCCTGCATAGTAATAATAAATACTACTTTTAACAACCTAACTAATTAAAAAATTATGAAAAAAAATATACAAAATATTTTAGTGATTATTCTAATATTTATTGGAATGAATACAAATGCTCAAACAAGATATCTTGATGATATGTTTGATAGTGTTGTTGTCAATTCTGACATTCAATATGGAACAAACATAACTATACTTCCATTACTGCAAGGATTACCTCCAGCTGCTGCAGCTTTATTATGTGATATCTATGAGCCAGCAAATGATAGTATGACTGACAGGCCTGTAATTATTGTTATGGGTACAGGAAGTTTTCTACCTGCTGTTTTAAATGGACAAG
>CESE01011610.1_pt1 | contig 41090 bp, 42 predicted proteins | sample 350271 | NCBI WGS metagenome assembly CESE01 (sample SAMEA2621536, study PRJEB7988) | marine metagenome | isolation source: saline water (ENVO:00002010), including | reverse complement strand
ACATTGGTGACACTGTGCAATTACTTCTTGTCCTATAGTTTCACCCAATCGTTCGTCAAATACAAAGTTCTTCCCTTTGAATTTGTTATCTAGTTTTTCGTCCTGAACCTCGTGAGCATATTTTACAATTCCACCTTCTAATTGGTACACATTTTCGTAGCCTTTGTGCTTATACCATGCACTTGCTTTTTCGCATCGGATTCCACCCGTACAATACATCATGATGTTTTTGTCCTTATGTTTTTCCATCATTTTGTCAATTACATCTAACGAAGAAGCGAAGGTGTCAACATCAGGAGCAACAGCACCGTCAAAATGCCCAACCTCACTTTCATAGTGGTTGCGCATATCGATAAGGATAGAGTTGGGGTCTTCCATCAATTGGTTCCACTCTTTAGCATCCAAGTGCTGACCTTTATTGGACGAATCGAATGATTGATCTTCAAGGCCGTCTGCCAAAATCTTATCTCGAGCCTTGATTACGAGTTTAAAAAAGGACTTGCCATTGTCTTGAAATGCAAAGTTTAGGCGCACATTTCCTAAAAAAGTTATGTTTTTTAGCGTAGCTATAAATGCATTGAGGTGCTCAGTTGGAATTGATAGTTGAGCATTTATGCCTTCAACAGCAATATGCACACGTCCATAAATGTCTAGTTCATCCCATTGAACATATAAATGATCTCTAAAAACTTCTGGATTCTTAACCGACGCGTATTTGTAAAAGGAGATGGTAGTTCGATCCTTATCGCTAGCAAGTAATTGCTCTCTTAGAATCTTTTTGTCCACCTTGTTGTGCAATTTCATGTTACAAACAATTCTGAATTAAAGGGCTGTTATTATTTGATTGCAAAAGTAGACTTAATAAAATGCCTCATTCCCAGCTCAACAGGGAATATTATTTCTTCTTTTTACTCGCCTTCGCCAACGGATTAAATACCAAACACAGATCCAATCAATATGTAAAAGTCAGCTCCCAAGTCAATTGCCGCCTCTTCAATGAATAAGAAGCCTTTCATTGGTTCTTCCAGTAAAATCGCTGGGTAATAAATTGTCTTTTTATAGAGCTGATAAGCAAGTGGTTTCGCCAAAATACGAGAGATTCTTTTATGCTAAAAGCATAGAGTTTCCAAAGTTCAGACAGGTAAAAATTTATCTAGCGTTTTATAGATTCTCGCCTACGCGGGAATATCGGTGATTTTATTGTTTAGGATAAAATAGAGCGGCTTGAGCGAAAAAAAATTATAATAGTTTTAGTCGATTTTATAGCGGTCTATTTATTCAGCCTTGCAGCAGATGGCATAAACATAGCTGGTTTAAAAGAGCTTCAGGAAATTAATGCCCTAAGAAGTTGAGGAAGGTTTTTTCTTATTATTCTCTAGTGCATATTCTTATGAAATTCATTCAATGCAGCTTAATCTATTATAAAATTGCGACTTAATTATTCTCAATATCATTGATATGGTGCTCTAACGCTTTAACTGAAATTTGAATTTCCCAAATTAAAAAAGCCAAAGAAACAATTAGTAAAATAAGTGCTAAACCAAATGTCCAAATTGCAATAGTTTGCTGTTGTATGTATATTAAGAACATGCTAAGCACGCACAATAACAGACTGCTGATGCCATAAAATTGCATCGAACGGGTTAAATATAAGCGTTGTTTTATGTTTTTAATCTGAGCTATCAATACACTGTTCTTTTCCGTTTGATACCTATCGTGTAAGTTCCGAATTATAGCGGCATAAGCCAAAAATCGATTGGTGTATGCCAACATGATTAAAGATATTGCTGAAAATAGTAGGGCAGGAGTTGTAAGCGTAAGTTCTTCCATATAAAAACTAAATTATTGATTTCATTTTATAAATGAGTGATTTTTTCTCATCTTTTATGGTGCTTTTGGTATATCCCAATACTATCCTTTCGGTTAGTAAATGGAAAATGGGGAACTTACTTTTATAGGTGTTTCTATTTTTTTATAGAAATATTAGTAGAGTCGAATTAAATTCTCCTTAAAATGCGTAAGATTCAATGATTATTATAATTGTTCTTTATAGAACCAATAATTTCTTCAACAAAATTTAGTATCTTATTTTGAACACAAATACAAATTGTCACCTTATGCTTTGTCGAATGCAAAAAATGCTTTTAATACAATTCCATATTTAAGGACTTAGTCCTAAAATTTGATTTTACACGTTCCTGGTTGGTATTCAGTCCAATTCAAAATACTTTGAAATGAGTAAATATATTCATTAGTAACGCAAAGAGGACTTTACTCGGTATATTTCATAAAATCAAAGGAAAATATCTTCAAGAATACCTTGATGTGTTTTGCTACAGGCTCAATAGAAGGTATTTCGGAAATATGCTCTTTGATAGACTTAATTTAGCAGTTGCTGAACAATATTGGTAAGTTTTTGGGGAATCAGATTAGCTTTTTAGTTATTGAAAGCCTCAAATACTATCAACAAAATCTGAAAAGACTTTTTTATGCAGTTCTAAATCCATAGTTGGAGAAAGCGCTACGCGAGCAATGTAATCTTTATCGCCTTCTTTAGTTGTTCCTTGAGTAGATGTTGCGGGGATAGTCCAATAACAGCCTTTTAGCTGTCCGTAACTTACACAGTATTTACTTTCATTAGGGATTTCGGTAATCATTAAATCAATTAATTTAAGATTCAAATCTCTTTTGTATGCTTCTCTTTCTTCATCAGTATTCCCTTTAGTAGGCAGGTCTAGTGAAAACACAGAAGGAGTAAATCCTTGTTCCGCCAATTCTTCTGAAACAAAATTGATTTTTGCAGATGGTAAAGTAGCGTTGATGAAATTTACAAATTCACGGGTATTGACATATGCATCTTGAATCCGTTGATTCATAGATGGTAATTGTTTTGCCAAAAGTTCATACTGAAGTTCAGTAGCCTCATTATCGCAAAGCAGGAGATGCAATTCTATCTTGTCCATTAATGCTATCGTTTTCTTATTTCCGACACAATAACCGGCAGTGCATCGCCCGCCACTCGGAAATTTTGACCCACTAACATAGGAAATAGTTCGAACGGTTGAGAGTATTTCACCTTCACCTAAAAAATGTACGTTAGGACAAAAAGTTTGGTCTAAAATAAAGACTGGATCGACAGCAGTTGTTCCATTAGCAGTTTTACGTTCTTGACTTAAAACGGCTTTTAATTGAATCAAATCCGGAACTTCAACCCTAGGATTTGTAGGAATTTCTGCGATGATGTAAGGAACGGCATCTTCGTTTGCAATTTTAGCTAAAACGGTATCGATACTTTGAACCATATCATTATCACCATCAACTGCTAAATCGACAACTTCAACATTGTCAATGCAAGCAGCAACGCGTCTTGCTTGGTCATTGGTTCCTCCATAACAATTTGTAGGAACAATAAACTTGATGGCTTTTCCTTCATGATTTTCCAGTGCATCGTGCACTAAACCCATCATTATCGCATATTGAATTGATAATCCGCTAGAACCAACAGCAGCCTTAGTATTAGAACCGGTAACGGTTTTAATTGAATCCAAAACAAGTGCTTTGTTTGTCTCGATAGCGCTGTTCTTTTGTTCTGGAGAAGATTGTCCGATTAGGGATTGTAAGGCATCAAGAGAGTTGCCTGGCGTCATAGCAATAGTCTCTCGTCTTCGTACATGTTGAATTTCAGAGATATAACTTTCGTTTTTTGTGCCATTCACTAATAAAATACTTCCCAAGTGAGCATCTGTATGGATGAAAAAGTCAATTTCGGATATTATTGGTAAAGAGAGTCCAGTATATGAAAATTCATCCAGTTCTGAAATGAAGACGGTACTTCCTTCGTAAGGAGAGAGATCCTCTATGCTTTCAATATGTTTTAGTTCAAATCTATACCCATAGACCCGTTTTACTAATTCAGCATCAAAAAAGGAAGGAGCCGCACCTGTATAAATGATTTGTGTGTTTTTATTATCCAGTAAATTCTTTCTAAGAACAGCTAAAATCGGAGTCGTCTTTGATGAAAAACTGATTGCATTTTCTGGTTTTAACTCATTCATATTGGCAATTGCCCACTCTAGTATACAAGAAAGTGGGTGACCTAATCTGATGTAGTCGTAAGAAGTAGGCAATTCATAGAGTGCTGATGCGTCAGAATTATTGCTTTTGAACAAGGTTCCAAACTGTTCTAAAAATTGAGTTTTAGCCAATTTTTCATCGTAAACATCTAGTCTATGCGTGGTTAGATTTAACCAGCCAGATGGCATATTCTTTAATACATCGTTAATAAAATCTTGTACAGTACTTGCTTCCATAATTTCGAACTTTAGATAGACGGGCAATAATACATTAATTCGTTTTTTTGTAAGTGTTGTGGAGCGTTTTGTTGCTTTGTGATTAACAGTTCAATTAAACGTTTAAATCTAGGATTAGATCCTCTAATGAAAGACTCAACTTAAAGGATTAAAGATTCTTGGAATAGTTTAACAATAACTGACTTAGCAACATCTTAAATTTAACCAATCAAAATGCGATTACTCTTCATCATATTATTCCTGTTAAACTTCGCGTTCAATTTAGTAGCTCAGTCCAAGCTGATCTATACTTGGGAGGCTGAGTTTACCGAAGAAGAAAAAGAAAAGGTTCAAATCTGGCTAGGGATAACTTATAAGGCGGTTCAAGCAAAGATAGGAGCGTACCCATTCGATGTGTAATTACATATTCTACTTAAAGAAGGTAAAGGTGAACCCTGTCCTTGGGCTAATATTTGGCGGTGTCCAAAACAGCAGATCTTCTTTCATATTGATCCTTCTCATGCACTAGAAGACTTTTTGAACGATTGGACAGCACCACACGAAATGAGTCATTTGGCAATTCCTTATGTCGGAGAAAAAGAAGTGTGGTTTGCTGAAGGATTTGCGTCGTTTATGCAATATCAAGTTATGATGGAAATGGGTGTTATGACTAAAGTCTTGGCTGATAGAGCTTATCATTCAAAGTTTTCGGGTGTAGCAGAATATTTTCAGAATAAAAACTCGATTGAACCTATTGCAGTCGAGAAACGGGAAGAGCATAATTACAAAGCAATGTATTGGGGCGGTGCTAATTTGTTTTTTCAATGGAACGAACAGTTGAAAGAAAACCAACATCAAGACTTTTGTTCTTTGTTTCCATCATATTTAGAGAGTTGCCGAAAAAAAAACTAGGGGAGTGGATGGCGTTACAAATGCTTTAGATAAAGTTCTGGGAAGCATCATAGGATTAGATTTATTGCAACAATTTAGAGCAGGGCGCAGTAAATCAACGTTCCTGCTCCCTAGTGCTCCTTAAAAAACTCAATAGCAGTTGTATTAAAAATTTCAGGCTGATCAATATTGCAAATATGTCCTGCGTTTGGAATTATTTTAAGTGTGACTTTTGGTTGAATTTTCTCAAATCGTTTGGCACCCGTTGCAAAGACATAATCCTGATCACCCATAATTACCAAGGTTCGAAAAGAAACTTTCCAGTTTCTAAACTGGTCCAGCGTACTAAAAAAGTCATCGTATAGTGCCACCCATTTCAAGTATTCTTCTGGACTTAGTTTGTGTGCCTGAATTTTATACAACCTTCTTGCTAATTGGTGGTTTTTTCTAGGCATTAGAATCCAAGAGAAGATGGTATACATCTGCTGATAGGTGAATAATTGATTGAATATCAGTGCTATTCTAGTAAACCAACGCAATTGCCAAGTGCCGGCAAATACAGCTCCAGCAAGTATGCATTTTTCGATGAGTTGTGGTCGTTGTAATGCTAAACTTTGCATTAGAAATGAACCCATAGATAATGAAATAAAGGATGCTTTGTCAATGCCTAAATGATCCAGAAGATTCAGAATATCTTGGATTACAATCGTTAAGTTGTATTTTGGATATTCGGGGATAATATTTTTTGAATTTCCATGATCTCTTAAGTCCATATTTAGCACATTGAACTGCGCTTTAAAATCCGTTAATTGGCGGTCCCAAGTTTTGCTGCTTCCTCCTGCACCATGCAAAAACACCACCCAATGAGTCGAAGTAGGATGTTTGTAAATGTCGTGATTTAATAGTTTCATTTATGAGGACAACAATGTGTGTGTTAAATAGTTCTTAAACATAAACTTTATCCTAAATAATTCGTCTTTATAGCATGGCAAAGAAACAGGTAACAGCAGACAGTATTCTAACTGCGTATATGCAGCATATACTTGAACATGGGAAACGCCCTAAGAATGTATTTCTATTCGCAAAAGAACTTAAAATTTCAGAACAAGAATTTTATCAGTATTATGCGAATTTCGAAATTTTAGAGCAGGAAGTATTCACTACTTTTTTTACGAATACACTCGAGCTTCTGCACAAGAACAAAGATTACGAAGCATTTGATGCGAAAAACAAATTGTTGAGTTTCTACTTCACCTTTTTCGAAATAATGAATAGAAACAGAAGCTATATTATTCATGAGTTAGGCAAAGAGAAAATGGAGTCTATGAAAACGATAGCTCCGTTGCGAAAACATTTTAAAGACTTTATTGACGATTTAGAAATCGATAGTGTTGATTTCGTTCAAGAAAACTTGAACAGAATTAAAGCCAAAAGTCTTTCAGAAATTGCATGGGCTCAGCTTTTATTTACAATCAAATTTTGGAAAGAAGACACATCCCCAGGTTTTGAGAAAACAGACGTGTTTATCGAAAAGTCTATAAATACAACAGTAGACCTAGTGGCAAGCAAACCATTTGAAGGATTAATTGACCTAGGAAAATTTTTATTCAAAGAAAAAATGTCAATGTAATTCATGGAAACAATTGATAATATTCCAATTTCAAAAATCCAACGTGCTACTAAGATCGTCAAAACAGGAGCAAAGGTTGGTGTAAATTACCTTAAATACTACGGTGAAAAAATCACCAAAACAGAATTAGAGGCAAAAACTCGTCTGGACGAAAACAATGCAGAGGATATATATGACGGTTTAAAGAAACTGAAAGGAAGTGCCTTAAAAGTTGCTCAAATGCTGAGCATGGATAAGAATATCCTCCCAAAAGCATACTCCGATAAATTTAGTCTTTCTCAATTTTCTGTTCCTCCGCTTTCACCGGCTTTGGTGCTAAAAACGTTTACCAAGTATTTTGGGAAAGCTCCAAGCGAATTGTACGATAGTTTCAATTTATCATCTGAAAATGCAGCGAGTATTGGTCAGGTGCATCGAGCTGAATTGAATGGAAAGAAATTGGCTGTAAAAATCCAATATCCTGGAGTAGCAGAAAGTATCAGTAGTGATTTGGCTATGGTGAAGCCAATTGCTATACAAATGTTCAATATTAAGGGTAAGGATTCAGACCAGTATTTTAAAGAAGTAGAGGATAAGCTGATTGACGAAACTAATTACAAATTAGAGTTAAAGCAAAGCCAAGAAATAGCGGAAGCTTGCAAGCATTTGGAGAACTTGCGTTTTCCTGCATATTATCCAGAACTATCATCAGAGCGCATCATTTCAATGGACTGGATGGAAGGTGAGCATCTGTCTGAATTTACAGGAAAATCTTTTGACCCTGTAATTGGAAACAATCTAGGGCAAACTATGTGGGACTTTTTTATGTATCAAATTCATATTTTGAAGAAGGTACATGCAGATCCGCATCCGGGAAATTTCTTGGTGAATGACAAAGCAGAGTTAATTGTTCTGGATTTTGGATGTATGAAAGTAATTCCAGATGATTTCTATTTGCCTTACTTCGATATGGCGAAAGCGGAGAACTTTAATGATCCTGAAATATTCCAGAAAAAAATGTTTGAATTAGAAATCTTAAAACCGACGGATTCAAAGCAAGAGTTAGAATTTTTTATAGAGATGTTTCATGAGTTATTGAGCTTATTTACAAGACCATTTAATGCAGATACGTTTGATTTTGCTGATCCTAAATTCTTTGGAGAAATGTTGGAATTGGGCGAACGCTTCTCAAAAAGCACGGAATTTCGCAAAATGAATGGAAACAGAGGGTCAAAGCATTTTATTTATATCAATAGAACCTTCTTCGGCTTATATAATCTATTGCACGATTTAAAGGCATCAGATATTAAAGTTAACAATTACATCAAATACATTAAATAAGAAATTATGTTCGGTAACTTATTCAAGTCCAAAACTGAAAAGGAAAAGCTCATTGAAAAGCGAAATGAATTACTTAAACAAGCTTACATGTTAAGTAAAACTGATCGTGTAGCGAGTGACAGAAAGACTGCTGAAGCTGAGGAGCTTGTTGCTAAGATTGACCTTGCAGAAGGTTAAACTTCGTTTTTACAATAAACCTCATAACTTTATTGTTAGTCGGTAAAGTCTGAATAAGGAGTTTGTGCTTTGTTTCGATTATCTTCTTTTTGTCTTTTAATGAGGTGTCCTGGTCTCAAAGTAACATGTATTTAGGTGTTCAATGTGGTTTAGACGTTGACAAATGGAAACTTGTTAAACCCAGTGGTCCTATTGCTAAAAAACCTTGTTTAGCTACATCCTTTGGATTTCCATTGGGTAGACAATTCCACAATAATTTTGCAATAGAATCTGGAACAATAGGGAACATTACAATCAAGGTTATGGTGTTTTACCGCTAAAGGCTTTTAAAGATAAAGAGTCAATTCCAGAGACAACCGACGCACTGCAGTGCTATTTAAGCAACATCTGTAAATGTGCATTTAGGTTAGCAGGAGTAATATTTTGCTTTAGTATTCCACTTTTTGTAGTGCCTATCCTGCCAGTTTCTTCAGATACCGTAATGGCAATTGCCGAAGTCTCTTCAGATACTCCTAAAGCAGCTCTGTGACGTGTTCCGAGATCAGAAGGAAGGTCTTCTTTGTCAGATACAGGCAATACGCAACTCGCAGCTAAAACAGTATTATTTCGTATTAAAACAGCCCCATCGTGCATAGGTGCATTTTTAAAGAAGATACTTTCCAACAATGAAGAACTCAAACGAGCGTTCAAAATTTCGCCGCTACCGATGTAAAAATCGATATCTGGTGAATGGCTAATTACGATAAGCGCACCCGTCTTTGTCTTAGCCATATTTATGCAGGCTTCAGCGATGATTTTAGTGTTTATAGTCAGCTCATTTTGTTCTCTTGCTCCAAAATGAAAGAGGTTTTGTTTAAAGATTCTATTATTGATAAAGTCTGTATTTCCCAGCATGAGTAAGAACTTTCGCAGTTCCTGCTGAAAAACGATGATTAATAGAATAACTCCAACACCAATAAATTGCCCAAGTATTTCAGAAAGCAACTCCATATTTAATGCTTCAACAATCTTCCAGAAAAGATAGATACCAAACAATCCCATGAAAATACGAATGGCCAGCGTGCCTTTTACAATATGGTATAATTGATAAAGCAGCCATGCAACTAGAAATATATCCAGAATATCAAGGAAGTCGATATGTATGAAAGCTAGCACCTGTGCAATATTAATTGAATTCACCATGATATGCCGCATGCAATTGAATTGCTTGTGTTGCTTCTTTAACGTCGTGTACTCTTAAGATACTGGCTCCGTTTTCCAGTGCCTTCATGTGTAAAGCAGTAGTTCCGTTAAGCGACTCTTTTTGATTGATTTTTAGTACTTTATTTATCATTGATTTTCGGGATATGCCAACTAATATTGGACAATTCAAAATATTCAAATGATCCAATTCTCTAAGTAACTGGTAATTGTCTTCAACGGTTTTACCGAATCCAAAACCAGGATCAAGAATAATATCGTTTACACCCAATATGTTTAAATCGCTTACCACCTTAGAAAGCTCCTTAACTACCTGAACGGTTACACCTTGTTCTGTATAAGTTGGATTGTGTTGCATCGTCTCTGGGTTTCCTTGCATGTGCATTGCAATGTAGGGCACCTGTAAATCAGCAACTGTTGCAAACATCTCCTTATCAAGGTTTCCTGCCGAAATATCATTTACAATGCAAGCACCGTTTTCAACAGCAAATCGAGCCACATTGCTCCTAAAAGTGTCAATGGATACTAGGACTTCCGGAAATCGCTTCGTAATTTCCCTTAATACAGACAGTCGATTAATCTCTTCTTCCTCTGAAATATGTGTAGCGCCTGGACGAGACGAATAAGCTCCTATATCAATAAAATTGGCACCTTCATTGAGCATTTGCTCGGTTTTCTCTAAGGCTAAATCGTTTGAGTTGTGTTTGCCTCCGTCAAAAAATGAATCGGGAGTAACATTCAAGATCCCCATTACCTTGGGTTTTGACAAATCGATCAGATTTCCTTTACAATTAATGGTCATTGTTTAAAACATTCTTTTTGAGCAATTATCGAATTGAATTACTTTGCAAAAGTAGAAGGAATCATTCATGGCAAATACATCAGAACAATACAACAAGGCAATTGGGTCTTGTAGAGACATTTTTCAAAAGAAAATGGCCGATTACGGCAGCGCTTGGCGCATTCTTAGAACCACTTCGCTTACCGATCAAATCTTTATCAAAGCCAATAGAATCAAGACATTGGAAGATAAAGGTGTGAGTAAAGTAGGAGAGGGGATTCTACCAGAATACATTGGAATCGTCAATTACTGCATTATGGCTTTAATTCAGTTGGAACTGGGCGAAGCGGCTGATACCGATATGCAGCTTGAAAAAGCTATGGCGAGTTACGACCGTTGGTCAAAAGAAGCCAAGTCGCTAATGGAAAACAAAAATCACGATTACGGCGAAGCTTGGAGAGATATGCGGATTAGTTCGCTTACAGACCTTATTCTCATGAAAATCTTGCGTATCAAACAAATCGAAGACAACAAAGGCAAAACCTTGATTTCTGAAGGTATTGACGCTAACTACTTGGATATGTTGAATTATTCGGTATTTGCATTGATTAAGTTGGATGAGGGGAATTGAATTTCCCAATTCTTAATGAATTACCGTCATTCTGGAAGTGCAATTGAACCAATGCCGCTTTAGCGGATTGCGTGAAATAGCTGTTCATAATCGCGCTAATATTGACGGCGAGCTGCTGAACTAAATTCAGCATGACCTCCTTGGTCACCAATATAATGGTACCGCGAAGGGAAGAACAAAAAAGAAACCTATTTCTACTCCAAAAACGAAACGCGACTAATCTTTCCATTATTACCAGCCAAATACGCATACTTGCCACTAGGAGTGAATCCAATAGCATTAAAACCATTTTTACTAAAGCTCTTCCAAGTTAGGCCTTCATCAAAACTTATGTCGGTTCCATTGCTACCGGTGCAAATAGCAAGGTTTTTATCTGGAGCAAAATCAACAGCTGATCGATATCCTTTTGGAGCATTTTCCGAAATTATTGTCCAATCTTTTCCCTCATTTTTAGAACGAGATAAAATCAAATTATGATTGTCTGGTTCTTCCCAAGATCCTCCGACAGCGAGTCCAATCATGGTTTTGGATTCATTTGAGCTTTTCTTGAAAGCCATGGAGTAAACTCCTCTAGAATTTTCATTATTTCCTAAATGCGAAAGGTAGAATTCCCAAGTCAAACCTCTGTCTGTTGAGCGTAAAACACGACCACGTGGATATCCCATTCCAATAACTAAAGTGCTGTCGTTAAGTGTTCTGATACTCGTTCCACTTGCTGCAAAGCCGCCTTCTTTAGGCAAGGCACGAGGTAAATCCATTTCGTCAAGCATTTCCCAGCTATTTCCTCCATTTATAGTGCGAATGATTGGAATACGCGTCCCAATAGCATCGCCAAAAGCAACTCCGATTTCATCGTTTAGGAAAGTCATTCCGTCCAAGAAAATATCTGGATCTTCATTGAAGTAAGTCAACCACCAAGATTTCCCTCCGTTTTTAGTTCTAAAGATTTTTGCAGGACTTCCAATGGACATTACAATTGCCTTTTTCTTACCAAACAATTGTAAGTCTCTAAAGTCTGAAGATTCATGACCTGGAATGGTCATTACATCCCAACTTTCGCCAGCATCAAAAGACTTTAGAATGGTTCCACTGTTTCCCGTTGCCCAAATCGTGCTGTCATCAAAAGCTTGAATAGATCGAATGCTAATTTGCGTATTGCTTTGCAATGGTCTGTTTATGAGTGTGTAAGGGTCTTTTTGCTCGAATGTACAACTAGAAGCTACTGCACTTAACAAGGTGATAAGAAGGAATTTTTTCATTTGTGAAAATTAAAGGAAAACCTAAATAAAAAAACAAATTGGAATCGGCAATCAAATATATTTGCAGTCCTACGAAAAAATAGCACATGATCAAAGCAGGAGTTATAGGATACGGTTACTGGGGACCAAATATTGTTAGAAATTTCAATAACCACCCAGAGATAGAAGTAACAAAGGTTTGTGACAAATCGCCAGATCGACTTACAGCACTTGCGGGTGCTTTTAAAGGAATTGAAGGTGTAACGGACGCAGACGAAATATTAAAAGATAATTCGATAGATGCAGTTGCGATTGTAACTCCGGTATTTGCACATTTTCCTTTGGCGAAAAAAGCGTTGGAAAATGGTAAACATGTTTTCTTAGAAAAACCGTTTACTGCAACTTCGGATCAAGCAAAAGAATTGATTGATTTAGCTGCCCAGAAAGGGTTAGTTATTATGGTTGATCATACTTTCTTGTTCACAGGCGCTGTTCGCAAGATGAAAGAATTGGTAGACAACGGCACAATGGGTGATTTGTACTACTACGATTCTATGCGTGTAAATTTAGGTTTGTTCCAGCATGACGTAAACGTAATTTGGGATTTAGTACCACACGATATTTCTATCATGCAGTATTTGATTCCGAACTTAAAACCAGTTTCGTTGAATGCTACTGGTTCTTCTCACTTCGGAAGAGGATTAGAAGACGTAGCTTATTTGACGGTACAATACGAAAACAACTTTATAGCGCATTTTAATGCAAACTGGATGTCTCCGGTTAAAATCCGTCAGACTTTATTGGCAGGAAGCAACAAGATGTTAGTTTGGGACGATGTTGAACCGGATTACAAACTAAAGGTGTACGACAAAGGAGTAGAAGTAAACGACAAAAGTGACATCTATAATTTGTTGATTTCTTACCGTTCTGGAGATATGCAAAGTCCCAAGGTTGCTGCTTTAGAAGCATTGAAATTGGAGACTGAGCACTTTTATGATGCGATTACCAAAGGTATCAAACCAATTAACGGTGGTGAAGAAGGATTGAAAGTTGTTGAAATTTTAGAAGCTTCTGATCAATCGATTAAGAATGGTGGAGCTGAAGTGAAGTTTTCATAATGAAAAACCTTTCAGAAGATTCTCCAAAACGCTCGTTGAACAATGTTCAAGTAGGTGAAGACGTAAAGATTTACGATTTTGTGAATGCTTACGGCTGCGAAATCGGTGATCGTTCTAAGATCGGAACCTTTGTAGAAATTCAGAAAGGTGCAACGATAGGAAAAGATTGTAAAATATCTTCTCATACCTTCATTTGTGAAGGTGTGCATATTGGAGACGGAGTTTTTGTTGGTCATAATGTATCCTTTATCAACGATATGTTTCCCAGAGCAGTAAATGCTGATGGAAGTATGCAAACCGATGACGATTGGGAATTAGTAATTACTAAAATTGGAAACCGAGTAAGCATTGGAACCAGTGCAACGATACTTGGAGGAATTACGATTGGCGATAACGCCATAGTAGGTGCTGGTTCAGTGGTAACCAAAGATATACCTGAAAATGCAATAGTAGCGGGCAACCCAGCTCGTATTAAACGATATTTAAACGAAGAAAAGTAATGGAACCAGTACCGTTTATGAATCTATCTCGTCAGTACGAGTCGATCAAAGAAGAAGTTAAAAGTGCAATGGATGACGTAATGAAAATTACAGCCTTCAGTGGAGGTCCATTTGTACAGAAGTTTGAAGAAAGCTTTGCAGATTGGTGCGATACCAAATACGCAAGTGCAGTAAGTAACGGAACCGAAGCTTTACACATGGCCATGGTTGCTATGGACATCAAAGAAGGCGACGAGGTTATTCTACCTGCAAATACGTTTATCGCTACCGTTTGGGGACCTATGTATATGAAAGCAACTCCAGTTTTTGTGGATTGTGATCCAGATACTTGGGAAATTGACGTTACAAAAGTAGAAGAGAAGATTACTCCAAACACAAAAGTGATTATTGGTGTGCATTTGTATGGTCAACCCTGCGATATGGATGCGTTGATAGCAATAGGCGAAAAGCACGGAATTCCAGTATTGGAAGACTCTGCTCAAGCTCATGGTGCTACTTATAAAGGTCGTAAAGCGGGTTCTTTAGGCGAAATGGCTTGCTTTAGCTTTTATCCAGGAAAGAATTTAGGAACCTTTGGTGAAGGTGGAGGTGTTACTACCAATAACAAGACATATTACGACAGGATTCAGCTCGTAAAGAACCACGCAAGCGAAGAAAAGTATTTTCACCAAGAATTGGGTTTTAACTGCCGAATGGGTGGGCTAGAAGGCGCTGTATTGAGCGTAAAGTTGAAGCACATTGACAAATGGAACAACCGAAGAAGAGAAATTGCGAAAGCATATCAAACGCAGGTTACCAACGATAAAGTAAAAATGCAGGCGCAACCTGAATGGTCAAATTCGGTATACCATTTATTCGTAGTTACGGTTGATGACAGAGAACACTTTATGAATTACTTAAAAGAGAACGGTGTATATAGTGGAATGCATTATCCAATCTCTTGTCACCTGCAAAAAGCATGTACTTATTTAGGACATAAAGAAGGCGATTTTCCAAATGCAGAGTATTTAGCTGCACATTGTGTGAGTTTGCCCATGTTTCCTGAATTGAGAGACGATGAATTGGCTAAAGCCATTGAGGTAATAAACGCCTATTAAGCGTATGTCGGTTCCACTGCAAACTTGGTCCATAGTAGTGCTTTGTTACAACGAAGCGGCTACCATAAAAAAGGTAATTGCTAACGTGGAGTCTACCCTAAAACAAATTGCGCAAGACTATGAGATTGTTGTTGTTAACGATGGTAGTAAGGACAATTCTGCTAAAATTGTAAGTGCAATAGCTGCTCATAATCCTAGAGTAAAGTTTATAAATCAAGTGCACAATATGGGCATAGGTCCTTCTTTGCATAATGGCTATTCAAATGCCAGTTTAGAGAACGTTTGTTTTGTTCCTGGTGATGGTCAATTTGATTTGGATGAATTGGTTCCACATATGAATGTAAACCCAAAAGAAATCATCTCGTTTTATCGAGTAGAGAATACCTCTTATTCATTATTCCGAAACGTTCTTTCCTTAGCCAATCGAATGGTTAATAAGGTTTTAATCGGGATTAACATGCACGATGTCAACTGGGTTAAGATCTACAAAAATGATGGATTAAAGAGTTTGGATCTGCGCATTAAGAGCAGTTTGGTGGAAAGTGAAATTTGCGCTAAGATGCTATTAGAAGGTTACACGATTAAAGAATACAAATCCAAATACTTAGATCGTGAAGGCGGAAAGAGTAAAGGTGCTTCACTCAAAATAGTAGTGCAAGCAGCGACTGAAGTATTGAAGCTGGTAGGAGAAATGCGGCGATATCGTAAAAGTATGCAGCGCTAGTTATAGAAAGGTTCCCAAAATCTAAGATGCAGTTGTTTGAAAGAAAATTGCAGCAAGAATTAGAGCAAAAAGCACAAAAACGGAACTAAAGGCTTTCGGTTGAAAATTTGGATTAATAGACTAGGGAAAACGTATATTATAAAAACAATTAAGATTAGACCCGGATCCATTAAAAGAACGTTGTTGCTATCTGTAAACCAGAGTTAATTGATTTTTAAAAATCCTCAAAAGAGGAGAAATAGCTTAACTAATCAAGCCCTCAAAAATCTAACGTTTACTTACCTCTAAAGGAAACTACTATTGGTGATTATGTCTTTTTCCTATCTCTTTTTGAGAGATAGTATATGGAGTTTTAGATTAAAAAGAGTATAAGGCAGCAATCAAAATGAGATTTTTCCTTCGGTAGAAAACGAAATCAGCCAAGAAGTGTCTTTGGATAAATTGAAAAGGTAATTTTGACGTAATATGAGCTTCTCCGAAAACGAAACTTTCAAAGAATTAAAGGAATTAGAAATTGGCGAATTTGTCAATTGCACTTTTCAATCTTGTGACTTCAGCAAATTCGATTTTAAAAAGTTTGAATTGGAGGATTGTCAGTTTATGGATTGCAATTTGTCCAATTCGAAATGGGCGCATGCTAAACTTCAGAACATATCCTTTACGGGCTGTAAAATGATTGGTAATTCATTTGAGAATTCAGAAGCATTTTTATTGGAATTGCATTTTAAAGCCTGTGCTCTTAATATGAGTTCATTCTATGGATTAACGCTTAAAGAAAGTTCGTTTATCAATTCGAATTTATCAGAATGCGAGTTCTCTGAAACGGATTTACGATCTTGTCAATTTAATGATAGTCAGTTTCTTGGAGCTGTATTCGAAAACTCAAACCTGCAGAAATCCGATTTCAGAAATGCAATAGGATATTCGATTAATCCAGTTCAAAACAATATGAAAAATGCCCAATTCAGTGTAGACGGAATTAAGGGTCTTTTAGATAGTTTCAATATCAAAATCGAATAATTTAATCTGGATCTTCTTCACTATCAATTTCGGAATAATTGACTTCATAGATCTGATCATACATTTCGAAATAGACAATATACATAACTGGAAACGCTAGTAATAGCCCCAATCCACAAGTAACCACAGTAGCAACTGAAATTCCTAATCCAAGAAGGAACAACATTCCTAAAGCAGGCATGAAATTCTTTGCTATAGTTCTCCTTGAAACCTCCATAGCAGGCCAAAAGTCTAGTTTTCCTAGCACGATTAGTGGTACAGAAAGTATGTAAGAAACCGATATATAAAGGAAGTAAATCATTGCAAGCAAAGAAGAAATAAGACCCGAAGTACTTGAAGAATTGGCAAGCAGCGACTTTACTAATTCTTTTACTATTTCAGGATCATCTCCTCCACCGGAAGCAAGCGTAAGAAAGTCTTCTATTGGAAATGACAATCCAAAAAGTAGGAGGAAACCAGGAATTAGAAGCACTAGATAGGCGATTGAAAAAAGCAACAAAGGGAGTATAAAGGAAAATCCGCCAAAAAAATCTTTGAATTCCGCAGTTCCTTCTTTCTGTTTGGAGGCGTAAATAAAAAAACCTGCAGCCAATAGCGTTTGGACAAAACTGCTTATAAAATTGAGCAGAGGAACCAAACTAACAACTATACTGATTATAAAAAACAGCAAAGTAAAACTCACATAAGTTCCCATTTCATTATTTACTCTGGTCCAAGCTGATTTTATATAATTGCTCATGTCAAAGTCGTACCCTTCATTAATGGCTTTGTTGAAATTTTTCATGGTGTTGAGTTTTTGAGTTTTCCTTTTGTAAATGAATAAATATCGATTGCTAGTAATACGCTCAGAGAAAGAGCGGCAAATATTGGTTTAAAATGATCTTTGTTAGCGATGTCAAAACCCACTTTAAAAATATCAATAGAAGCAGTAGTAGATCCACATGCAATGCAGTGAAAACCGGTGTAATGCTCAACGAAACAAGCGGGTAACATGTTGAGCTGCCCCGTTAGGTTTAATGCAAAAAGAAACAGAGCTGTAATACCAATGAGCAACAACGATTTTCGAAAAAAAATGTATTCACGGAATGTTTTCAGCATGGGTATAAAACTAAAGAATCTCTGATAGTTGAACGACGGAGTTCATAAATTGAATATTACCTTTGAAAATCAATGAGTAAACGAGCGCTAAAGAAGTATTTACAAGAACTGACTAAAGAGCAGCTCGAAGAGCAGTGCATGGATTTGTACCTAAAGTTTAAAGAGGTTAAAACCTACTACAATTTTGTATTTAATCCAGATGAAAAGAAACTACTGGAAGAAGCCAAGGTCAAAATAAGTCAGGAATATTACCCTAAAGGAAAACGGCGTCGACCTAAAATGCGAAGAACGGTTGCCCAAAAATTCATTAAACATTTCGTTCTTTTGGGAGTAGATCCAATGATAATTGGCGATCTTATGTTCTACAATATCGAAATTGCTCAAACTTATCGCTCCCATAGAACGGTGCACCAAGATTCATTTTATACTAGTATGTTGCGTTCGTTTGAGTATGCGCTGGCTTATACGAAGGAACAAGACGTTTATTTTGATTTTAAAGAACGTGCTGAATTAATTTGTAAAACCACCGAAGAACAAGAATGGTTTAATCAAGAGGCTTTTTGGGCAGTAAAAGGGGAGTAGTGCTATTACTGCAATGGCATTTGTGAGTGTAGGTTTAAAACGAGAATTTGTCTGCCGTTTTAATTTCATCGTGAACTCCAATTATTTTTCGTGCTATTTTCAAGTTGAAAAATGAATTAAAATGAAAATTATACTTAATAATCTAGTTTTTAGCGGTTGGTAATTAATTCTGTAATGACCTGCAAATTCATATAAATTGGAGTAATTTTTGCCTCCATATTATTGAGCGAAACGCAAGGCATTAATTTATAAAAACGAGCACTATGGACGCAATTGAATCACTTGAAGAACTTATCGAAAAGCTGGATCATTCAGATGCTTCTAATCAAGGAGAGATTTTAAAAAAAATGAACATTCCATTGAGTGATTTTGAAGCATATGCTTCATGGGATAAAGATACCTACACTCGGAATTGCATTTATCGGACTGATGAATATGAGATGATTTTACTCTGCTGGAAAAAAGGGAATGAAACACCAATACATGGTCATGATGATCAAAATTGTTGGCTTTATCAATTAGAAGGCGAGTTAACTGAAATTCGATATGAAAAAATGGAGTCAGGTGATCTTACCGAGGTAAATCGTTTACAGTTAGTTCCTGGTAAACTGACTTTTATGAACGCTGCAATGGGATATCATAAATTGAATAACGATAATGATCTTCGTGCAATGACGCTGCATGTATATGTATCTCCAATTCTTTCTTGTGAAGTTTTTAACGATGTAAAATCGGCTTTTGAGGTAAAAGAAATGAAATACGATACCATAAATGGAATGGCTTTTTCGGTAGCGAATTAAATTGGGATTGTAATTATTCCAATATAGAAAACAGCCAGTACTCAGCCAAGAACTATATGAGTTTGAATTAAAACAAATGGGGTTGTTTTTTTTGGTTTGCATGTTAAGTAAGAGGTTTACCGCTAACATTTCGCCGCTTTGGCAAGTGCGAATAGAAGCTTTTAGTCTCGCCGCACAGATATAAAGAGCTTATTTCTCCTTAATTGAGTACAACTGCAATACCAAGAGCATTTATGAAACTAAATATGGTTTTCATACTATCGTTTGTTCGTGGTATATTGTTTCAAGTTTAAACTATCCTAGTATTTTCGTTTTAGTGGCTGTTAACTAATGGCGGTTGAGTTTTTCAATTGTATTCAACAACAACTTTTGTTTTCTTGAATCGAAGGACATGAAACTGACCCATATGAACAGTAGACACAACAATCTCCTTCTTTTGGTTTTAGAATCTTATGACAGTTTTCACATTCATAAAAGAATTGGCAAGCATCGGTAGGCATAATTTCTTCTTTTTTATGTCCGCATTCAGGGCAAGTAATTTGAGATTTCAATTGAACTTCCATTAGTTGTCTAATTTATTAACGACTTCATAGCCGGTAGAGTTAATTGCAGTTTGAATTTCGGCCCAGTTCGTTTTAGTTTTATCAAATTCAACAACTGCATTTCCTTTTTCATAAGACGCTTGTGAATTAAGGATTCCGTCGATTTTACCTACTTCATGGTCTATATGTTCTTCACAACTATTGCAGGTCATTCCGCTAATATTAATCTCAATTTTTTCAATCTTCGATTGTTCAACGGTAGTAATATGCTCAACATTAGATAGATAAAAAATACTAGAAAAATAAGGAAAAACAAGCATAACCAAAGCAAACACTGTAACGACTCCTAAGAAGGATTTTGATTGAAGCAAATTTGTTTGTTCATCTGCATCGCAATCGCAGTTCATATCCTTCTTGGGTTGCAGAATTTGATACCAAGCAAAGCTAAGAACCAAAATTGTCAATCCTATTAAATAGGGTCGAAACGGCTCAATCCACGAGAAAGTTGAAGCCATTCCGCTTGTCCCAGCTAATAATGCTAGAATAGGAGTAATGCAGCACAAAGAAGCTGAAATCGCAGTCAATAAACCTGCACCTATAATCTTTCCGTTATTCCTCATTCTGAGTTTATATATAACAACTCGCTAAGGTAAACATTCACATACAGACCCACATAGGGCACACTGTATTAAATATTTACGCATATTTTACTTACAGTTACATTCAGTTAAATACGGTCTCACGCTTTGCAATCAATACACGGGTTTAATACTAGTATTTTATAAATGTGAATTACTACATTCTGTCTATTCTGATTTAGGCAAAGCGGGTGTCTTAATATTGATTCAATAGCTATCGATTGAAGTAAGAGTGGAAGCCACAATCATCTTACTTTTGCAATTAAATAAAACAAAACATGAAACGAATTCTTTATACAGCAGGTTTAGGTCTTTCTTTATTTATTTCTGGAGCGGCTATTATTGCTTGCGGTGGAGCAACTGAAACAAATCAAACGGTAGAAGCTGCTACTTATCAATGTCCTATGGATTGCGAAAAAGGTACAACTTTCGATAAAGCGGGCTCTTGCTCAGTTTGCGGAATGGAATTAAAGGTTGTCGAGGTGAGCGCGGAAGTTGAACATGGTGAGGGAGAAACGACTGAAGAGCACGGACATTCTCATTAGAATCTGGAGAAGAAATTAATTAACTATTCATTCCGGAAATAGAGATTACTGATTTTGTGGAGGCTTGTAAAAGATAAATTCCTGCTTAATCGGTTACGACGATGCTTAGCATACTTCTAATTATTCCGTATTCATCCAACGCCAAATCTTTCCGATAAGCGTTTTTGGCTCATTTTTAGGCTTATTTGGAGTATTTACTACTTGATGTCCAAGTGAGGTTCTACTTGCAGCCGTTTTTAACTCTTCAATTGCAGCAATCTTGGGGTTTTTCTTTGATTTAGCTTTTGGTTTTTGAACAGTATCATAACTTTTTACCAAATCCAAATGCTTTTTGCGCGCTGCTGCTTTTTTAGCTTTTTTCATAGCTAAACGCTGTCTTTCCGTTCGTTCCAGTTCTTTTGTTTTACGATCGTCTTCGCTAATTTGTGGCTTTTTTGAACGCACTGGTCGTGGCTTTTCTTTTCTCGGTTCCCGTTTTGGTCGATTATTAAACAGGGGGGTGGCATTTGGCAAAGTGACAGGAGCATCGTTTTCTGTTGCAGCTTCGTCTATAATTGCTTCGGTTGTATCTTTTGGTTCCAAATCTGGAGCGGGTACTTCTTTATGAAATTGCGGTAAATCAATTTTACCGATCACTTTAAAACCCTCTAATTTAGGAATTTCAGTTTCAATTTTTTCTATCGGTCCTTCGGGTCGAACGAATTCTTCGCCTTGTACGTATTCTTTTATTTCTGCTGGGGACTCTATTTCAGGAGCTGCGATTTTTTCTACAGCTTTAGATTTTAAGGCTTCAACAAAACCTTCAATTGCTGCCGCTTTTGACGATTCTATTTTTGGTGCTTTAGCATCTGCCACTGGCTCTGCTTCCGTTATTTCTTCTTCCGGTTTAGCGAAATTTTTGACAATAAAATTGGCTAAATCATCCTCTACCTTTACATTAGGATGAACTTTGAGTTCAATATCTTTCTCCTTCTGTAGAAAAGAAACAATGTCTTTTTGAGAAATACCCACTTGACGCGCTAATTGACCTAATCGCATAATTCTAGTTTATTTGCAGCGCAAATATAATCAAGTCCTTTATTTACGCGTTCTTCAAGAGTCCTATGTATTATTTTAGTAAAGGATTTTAGTAGATTCTTTTTACTTTTTAGCAAATGCGTTTAAAACAAAAGGGAATAAGGTTTTCTTAAACCTTTTGTTCTCACTACTTTTGCAAAACGATAAAGTGAAGAGGGACTATGGCATTTAATTCAATTGAGAAGTTTGAGCGTAAAACAGGTAAGAATCTCTACGATTATCAGCACAATGCCATCAACGATATTTTTGAGCGCATTGAAAAGCCTGATGAGAAAGTGAACTTACTTTACCAACTGCCTACTGGCGGGGGGAAAACAGTAATTTTTTCTGAATTTGCTAGACGTTATATTAACGATACTCGCAAAAAAGTTTTGATACTTACACACCGAGTTGAGCTGTGTGCGCAAACTTCAAGAATGCTTGATGAGTTTGGTGTTCCCAATAAAATCATTGATAGCAAAGTAAAAGAGCTTCCCGATCAAGATGAATTTGGTTGTTTCGTTGCAATGGTTGAAACTCTAAGTAATCGTATTCAGGATTCTAGAATTAATTTACGTCAATTGGGCCTGGTTATTATTGACGAAGCACATTACAATAGCTTTAGAAAGCTGTTCCGTTATTTTGAGCATTGTAATATTTTAGGTGTTACTGCAACACCGTTGAGTTCTAATCTAAAGTTACCGATGAAAGATCACTACGATAGTCTTATCGTAGGGCAGTCGATTTCTGAATTGGTAAGGAATCAATTTCTTTCAAAAGCAGATACCTACAGCTACAACGTAAACCTAAAATCACTCTCAGTAGGGGTTAATGGCGATTACACCGTAGCGTCTTCAGAACGCTTGTATTCTAATTTTGAAATGCAAGAAAAGTTGCTTCAAGCTTACGAAGAGCGCTCAAAGGATAAGAAAACGTTGATTTTTAATAACGGTATTCAAACCTCTCGGAATGTCGCTATAACCTTTGAAAATGCGGGTTATGATGTAAGGCACTTGGACAATACAAATACTGAGAAGGAACGTAAAGAAATTCTGCACTGGTTTAAGGTTACCCCAAAAGCAGTGCTAACATCAGTAAGTATTCTTACGACGGGATTTGATGAGCCAACCGTGGATACAATTATTTTAAATCGTGCCACCAAATCACTCACTCTATACCATCAAATGATTGGGAGAGGCAGTCGTATCTTGCCTGAAAAACGTCGATTTGTCGTACTAGATCTGGGAAATAACGCATTGCGTTTTGGTCTTTGGGATTCTTATATAGATTGGAAGGAAATTTTTAGAGCACCACTTTCTTACATCAACAACCTATCTAATGATGATGACCTGCAACGTAACTTCCGTTACGAAATGCCAGAAATTATTAGAGTGCGCTTCCCAAATACCAAGAGTGAGCATTTTGAGTTTGATGTAAAAGCCGAATACAAAAAGGTGATTGCACAAGCATTAAAAGCAAAGGAAGTATTGAATCTTTCGCACGATAAACATGCAGTTCAAATTCTAGAGAATAGCGAAGATTTAGGCGATGCATTGGAGTTGATTGATGTGCTAAACGATGAGATCAAGTATCGAATTAAAGCTTATTCCTATTGTATTACTAGCAATTCAGACAATTTTGTTCAGTGGTTAGAAGAAGAGTACGTGCGAAAGTTGAAAAATACGGTTCGTCAGCACCAGTTTCATGAAATAGAGGCTTAAGGTTTTACGATTATATTTTATCGAACAACCTTTACACTATCAATAAAGAGATCTTCTATGGGCCAGTCCTTTGAATCGCGCTCAACTTGCGTGATTTTTGGAATAACGGAATAACCACTTATTATTTCTCCAAATACAGTATGCTCGCCATCCAAATGCGCCGCTCCAGGTTTTGAGACATAAAACTCGCGTTGCTTTTTTGTGAATTTATAATCCTTTTCTTGTTCGTATCGATCTAGTGTCGGGTGGTTGTATAAAGTTCCTTCTACAAAGTAAAATGCAAAAGGATCCGAACGTTTATCTGGATTTTTTATGTATCGACGAGCAGCAGCAACTGCTCCTTGTTTGTGAATTCGATGTCTTTTAAATTCACTCGGAATAGTATAAACGCCTGTTTTTCTGGTTACTGCTGTTTGTTCGTCTGTGTATGTTCCGCCGCCCTGAGCAATGAAAAACGGAGCTACTCGGGTAAAAACACTGTGCTTGAAGTAGCCTTCTTTACACAGCAATAAAAAGCTAGATCGGTGCAGGGGAGTGTCTTTATATAACCGAATCCTAACCTTTCCTTTTGAGGTAAAAATATCTACAATGGTTTCTCGATTCACTGTCCCATAAGCTAATAGTTTTTCTGAAACACTATCTGCAGTAATTATGGGCTTTACAACTACCTTCTGGACTTTCTTGACCGTTCGTTTTATCTTTTTAACCACTTTTTGTGAAGGGCTAGATTCAATTTTAGGCTCTGCAGAGCAAGCAAAAAGAAATGTTGAAAGAATTACGAGAAATAGAATGTTTTTGCGCATTTGACAAAAGTAAAAATCACTGTTTTATTAATTTGAAAATTTGAGTTTCATTTTGATCAGAATAGGATAAAATCCTCAAATAGTATATTCCTGTAGGAAGCTCAAGTTTAATATTTTCATTAATTCGTACCTCTTGTTTTGAAAGTACTATTTGTCCAATTGAGTTAATCAGTTCAATAGTAGCAACATTTTTAGAAGCACTGAATACAGTAAACGAATTTTTGAATGGATTAGGCTGAATACGATAGGATTCACTAGCATACGCATAATTTGAATTGTTACTTACCGCATTCACTGTTATGCAAGCAGAAGTATCACTGCAACCGTTTTTAGTCACGATTACCGCATAATCCCCATTTTCTATTGGAGTGTATCCTTTTTGCTCAGCAGCTGGAATCAAGGTAAAGTTAGCATCGCATTTCACCCACTGATAGCTCACTTCAGATGGGTTGGGTTGGTTGGGTTGGTTGGAAATAAGCGCACTACCTTGAGTCGTTATTGTGCTGTTTAAGGCATTAATTTCAACTTGAATCTGTAGAATGCTATCACAGCCATTAGTGGTGGTCAATGTGTCAAAATACACACCTGTAGTTGTCCAAAGGTGCTTTTTGCTTGGAGATGTAATCGGTTTGCAGCTAGCGCTGTTAAGTAGCTGTGTAAAAGTAGGGTATACAGTTACATTTATTGTTAGCATGCTATCACAACCAGCAGCATTAGAAATCGTGTCCATTATCGTTCCACTTGCCAATATTCTGGTGTTTCCACTTGGAGATGTATAATTTCCACAAGCCGCCGCAGCGTAGGAGAATTGCGAGTTTTGATGAATACTCAACTCCAAAACAATGAGGCTGTCGCAGCCAGTTATACTCGATACAGTATCTATATATAATCCAGATAGCGTAATTCTTTTAGTACTTCCCTTAGGAATGAAAAAAGCACAGGCATCTAGTTTTGCAGTATCTCTTGCGGGATTAGAAATGGTGAGATGCACGACCAACACACTGTCGCAGTTCTGCTTAGAGTATAGTGTGTCTAGGTAAGTTCCACTTTGGTTCCAAATTGCTTTTCCACTCGCCGCTGAATAGCTCAAACAATTATTTGCAGTAATAGTGTCCACAGTAGGCGCGCAGTTACTTTTTAGTTGTTGAATAAAAACGTCTTCTGCTCCGACATTTTTTCTGAACGATTTTCGATGTGTAGGATCAATATCCAAATCTCTCTGAAAACTGCCCGTACTCAATATATTATCACTCGAATTAAGGGTAACGTCATTTACTTTTATATCGCCAATGCCACCAAATTGCTGAAAAGCGATAAAATTCCCTCTAGTATCAAATTTTGAAATAAAAGCATCAACCCCCATCAGTGAATTACCTATTTCGACACCATTTCCAGGATCAAAATCTACACGGTCAAAGAATTGTCCAAAACAAAAAAGTTCGTTATTCGAATTGATAACCAATTTACAAGGTTGTTCTACTGCCGATCCACCCCACGTTTGTCCCCAACGAAAGTTCCCATTAATATCTAGCCCGACAAGAAAAACGTCTTTTCCTCCTTTACTGCTGACAGGTATTCCTGTAGAGATTGGATTTAGGTAAATACTATTTTCAAAGGTGCCAGTTAAATAGGGTAAATCATTTTTATCCAAGGAAATTGACAACCCTTTATCAACCCCAAGTCCACCAATTTGCTTCATCCAAACTAGGCTTCCTTTTGAATTAATTTTCAAGATTACAACATCTTCTTTACCGTTAGAAATCAGTTTATTAGGGCCTATAGTTAAAGTATCACTAAAATATCCTGTAACCCAAGAGTTTCCAGTTTTATCAACAACAATATCACTTGCAACATCAAATCCTGAACTACCAAATGAAAAGGTCCAAATGTGCTTTCCAGAGCTGTCTAGTTTTTGAACAAATCCATCATATAATCCTTTAGATTCAATGATTCTAGAGCCGGTATTTGGACTAAAGTCCAGCGTATCAGTAAAGCTTCCGCAGGCATATAAGTTTAAAGTATCATCCAATACCATTGATGCAATTGTTTCTACTCCAGGTCCCCCAATGGCATTGACCCAGTTTAAACTTCCGCTTGGATCTAGTTTTAGAATATACATATCATTACTCCCATTAGCATATTCGATATGCCGTGAGGTGTCTGGGTCAAAATCAGCCGAATCAACAAATGCACCCGCAGCGTATACAGAACCTTCTGGACTAACCGCAATCGCAGTTCCTTCATCGTGAAACGGACCCGAAATTTTCCGCACCCAAATAAGATTCCCTAGACTATCCAATTTTTGGACGTAGGCATCCGTTCCAAAACCCTCAGACCGAATGTAAAGGGTATCTGAGCTTGGATCAAAATCACACTTGATCCAGAAGTCGCCAATTACATAAACGTTATTTTGGCCATCAGTAGCTATTCCATGGCTCATTTCATAGCCACTTCCTCCATAATTCTTGCCCCAATCCAAAAAGAGTTGCGCAGACAATAAATTGAACCCAAAGACTAATAGTGTGCTGATTATTGCCTTTTTTGGGAAATTAAATATGTTGGTGTTTTGCAGCAATCAGTTTGTTTTTTTGTGCTTTAGAGTTAGTTTGAATTCTCAACCTCCCATGAAATTACTTTTTTATCGTCTCCCACAGAAATCAATTGGCTTTGGTTTAACGCTAAAATACTATTTACCGAATGGGTATGGCCGTCTGCTTTTTCTCGAACTATTTTTTGGATAAATGATCTGCTTTTTAAATCCCATACTTTTATACTTTTATCTCGACTGGCTGAAAATAGAGTAGTACAATCAGGGTCTATTGCAAAATTGTAGATCGCATAATTATGCGCTGGAACACACTCAATAAGTTCAAGGTTTTCTTGATTCCAGTAGTTAATATGCCCGTCTTTACCACCTGAAATAATGGTTTTATTTGTCTCGTCATGTATTAGACAATTCACTCCAAAATCAATTTCATGCGCATCGAACTGATGGATGATTTTCCAACCGCTAGATTCAAGGACTACTATTTCGCCATTTCCAGTACCTATGAGCAATTGATCGTTTAGCGCACATATTCCGCGTAGTTTTTGATCAGAGATTGTGCTTGCTTTAATAATTGCACCACTTTCCGCATCCCAGATTATTAGTCTACCACTTTCGTGCACTGTTGCAAAGGTGGCATTGGCTAGGGGACAAATGTTGTAACAAATTGAAGTATCGAATTGTATGTTACGGGGTGCTCTTTTTAACGTTAAATCTATGATATAGATTCCTCCAGAACTAGTGCCTGCAACCAGTATATCATCTGAAACTTGCCTCAAGCAAAAGACTTTGTGGGGCAGTTTTGCTATAGCGGTTGCATTTGGGCTGGAGATATTCCATTTCGCAATTACCCCATCTGCACCTGCAGTATAAAAGCTGGCTTCAGAAGATTTTTCTGCCGCATAAACAGATCCGGAGTGCCCAAGGAAATTCGTTTTGAAATTAAATTTAAGTTGTTTCATTTCGTAAAATCTTTTTTTGTGTTAGCCATACCTTGCAATTGAATAGAATTATCTGCGGCGTAGTTGTACTCTGGTAATAGTCGTTCTCCGGTTGGTTTAACTAAATTCTTGTTGTTATTCTTAATCGATTTAACTTCAATGGAAACAGGAAAGGCATTCTGCAATTCGTTTGTGTTATTCTTTAAACACTCGGTATAATTAAATAAGTCTTGATCTGGTGTCAACCATTTATTGTAATCAGTTGGATGCAGAATAACAGGGGAGCGGTGGTGCCCGATTAAATCCATTACTCTAGTTGGAGTTGTTGTAATAACCGCAAAAGATCGAATCGTTTTTCCGTTTTTTTCTACGTCATTATATATTCCTGCAAAAGCAAATGGCCTTTCTTGATCTTGCAAATAGACCAAAAATGGTTTTGAGAGCTTTTCTTTTTCAGGACCTTCGTAAAAACAATCCGCAATAACTAAACATCTTCGATTTGCCAGCGCCGATTTCCATTCTACAGACGTCAATACTTTATCTTCTCGCGCGTTTAAAATCAACTTTTTCGTATCCCAATTCGGATGAAATCCAAAAGAGCCTATCTGTAAAGTATTTGGAGCATCAGAAGCAATAATTGGAGCGAGTGACCCTGGACCAACATTAAAGTTAGGCTGCAAAGCATCAAAGTCCGCATTTACATTGAACCTACGCTCTATTTTCTCAATTTTCTGTACTATTACGTATCGACCACACACAGCTCAAATTTAAGTTTTCAAGTCTTAATTTGAAATAAATAATAAGATTGAAAATGAGAGTATTAAGAATTAAAGCATTCTATTATCTTTGCAAACGCGAACGAAGCGGTTCGCAATATAATATGGGCTGAGATGCCTTCACAAAACGAGTATAATTAATGGGCAGATCGCAAGAAAGCTTTAGCAAAAAAGAAAAAGAAAAGAAAAAACAGAAGAAGCGTGAGGACAAACTCCGTAAAAAGGGTGATCGTAAGGAAAATAATCTAAAAGGCAGTGGATTAGACAACATGATCGGTTATGTTGATGAGCTTGGTAACTTGACAGATACTCCTCCGGATCCAACCCTCAAAAAAGAGATTATTAAAGCGTCTTCAATAGTTCTTGGTATTCCTAAAAAAGAGCATATTGAAGAGGATCCTATCCGAAAAGGAAAAGTTGATTTTTACAATGATGACAAAGGCTTTGGCTTTATTATCGATGCTGAAAATAACGAAAAATACTTCGTTCACGTTAGTGGATTGAAAGAACCGATTTCTGAAGGTGATAAGGTAACTTATGAGCTAGAAAGAGGTATGAAGGGAATGAATGCTGTGCGTGTAAAACACACTTAAAATTACTTTCCTCTTCCTTGCAGTACGATAAGCACTGTATAAATTAAGATTTTAAAATCAACGAATAACGACATATTCTCTAAGTAGAGTATGTCGTATTTCATTCGTTGAATCATTTCGTCTACATTTTCTGCATAACCATACTTTACTTGACCCCATGAGGTAATTCCTGGCTTGATGCGCTGTAGGTGAGAATAATGACCTGTTCTCTCCATTATTTGGTCAATAAAATATTGACGTTCAGGACGAGGACCCACCAAACTCATATCGCCTTTTATTACATTAAAGAACTGCGGTGTTTCGTCGATTCTCGTTTTACGCATAAAACGACCGAAGGGAGTAATACGCGGATCTTCTTGGCTACTTAATTGAGGGCCATCTTTTTCAGCATCGGAATACATGGATCGGAACTTATACATGGTAAATGGTTTACCATTAATTCCAATACGCTCATGCGAATAGAATATCCCTCCTGATGAAGAAAAGCCGACTATAATTGCGGTAATCATATAAAAAGGGAGGAACAAGATAATTGCGATTATACTGACTGAAATATCCAGTACTCGCTTAGCAGATTTTTGCCAAGCAGGCATTATCTCATGGTTTATTTGAATAAGAGGAGCACCGAAAATAGAGGTCATTTTTACCGAACCACTTAAAATATCGTAGACATCAGGTATGATATTTACATTAACATTCCTGCCCTTTAATGCATTTAAAACACGCCCTAATTTCCCGTGTTCTGAGCTTTCAGCGGCGATTATGACCTCTTCAATTTCATTTTCTTCTAGAATTTGGTGGAGGTTGTTTACGTGCCCTAAATGCGGTAAGTAAGGTTTCATAATATGTCCATCCTTGCCGTTAATATGCAAATAACCAACGAATTTGAATCCACTAGAATTATTTTGAGCTTCCAGTTCGCGATATAACTCATGCGCCTTTTCATTACTCCCCAGTATTATCGTATTGAAACCTAAAATTCTGTTGTGAATTTTGTAGGCTGTTTGCGAAGAAAGTAGAAATCGGAATAAGAAGGTTGAAACAAAGTGAACTAAAAAAAGAACTGAAATAGAAACATAATAATTTTTATAACTAGATAATTGATCGTCTAACAGCAGCACAAAGAAAACGATGATAACACCAATAGTGGTTTGAAGTAGTGTTTGACCCATTTCATTCAAACGAGATTTTCTGTAAATATTGATATAGGTGCCAGTAATTCCATAAAAAAATAACCAGCCAAGTGGAATAATTATCAAACCAAAATAAAATCGATCGTTAAACTCTATCTCTGAGAAGTATTCAATTTTAGATTCAAGATATATTTTGCGAAACGAAAAGAAGAAAACCCAAGTTAGAGCAGCAGAAATCCAATCCGCTAAAATATATTTAAGTACTTGAGTTTTCGAATCCTTCATTAATGAACAATTTTCATATTGTCTATATAAACGTATCCAGATTGTCTACCGATGGGTAAAGCTGTTTCTATAAAAATCCTATAGTCCACTGCATCAGGCACTGATTCGAGTATCGGAGCAAGAAATATGTACATTTTTTTCCAACCGTTTCCTCCAAGATCATCTGAGGCTTTGATGTTTATGAGCTCTACACTTCGCACCAAACCGGTACGCAAATAGGCAGTTATTAATACCTTTATTGTAACATTTGATTTATAATCAATCTCCATGTAGGACTCAACAAATTTTGGAATATCAATTTTATCTACAGTATAGATTTGCGCACTTGGTGTTTCAGTAGTTAGGTTAATCGCTCCAACATACAATCCTGTTCTGACAATAGAAGGGTCTTTCAGTCTTACAATAGCTACTCGAGAGTTGGTTGTAGAGTCAAGTAACGTCGAGACATCTTCAAAATCTTCTTTCCAAGGAACTTGTGTTGTTGAGCTGTAAGCAACAACAGGATTTAATTGAATCGTTTCTTCTTCTGTCAAAAGTGTGTCTAAAGAGTAAGGGGAGTAGAACATGTATTGAGACCTTTGACTTGTTATTCCACTTTGTTTAATTCCTCCAAATACCTTTATGTTTCGTGAGCCTGATAATAATACAGGAACTTCACAGGGCAACTCAAATACTCCAATTTGCTTGTCATCTACATATACCCATGCATCTGTAATTTGATCTGTTCCCTCTCCGTAAACCTGACTATTACCAGAAACCATGATGTCATCAATTTTTAAATAAACAGGACGATCCGATAGATCACCTACATCGCCTTTCTTACAACCAATTGTTAAAAGGGAAATAGCAAGTATTCCTAAAAAAAGATGTGTGTATTTAAATCTTTTGGAGTGTAGCATTTATGCGGAGCGAACGAGACCACGAATATATTATTGTTGATACGTTAAAGAAAATTAATCAACATATAAACTTGGAGACAAACGTAATTTTTCAAGAATTTGATATGCTACGTCCATAGCCTTGAAGCCATCGTGAATAGTAACGGCGGGGGTACTGTCGTTATTAATGGCCTGTGCAAATGATCTGAGTTCTTCTTGAATTGCATTCGTAGTCGGAACAGTAGGCCTATCAAAATAGATTTCCTTAAGTGCTTTGCCATTACCAGGATCAACGGTTATACTTAATGGGTCAGGATCTCCTTGAACTTCTTTAATTCTAACAACTTCAACTTCTTTTTCTAAAAAGTCAACAGATACATAGGCGTCTCTTTGAGAAAATCTTGATTTACGCATATTTTTCAGAGAAATTCTACTGGCCGTTAAATTGGCTACACATCCATTGTCAAATTCAATTCTAGCATTTGCTATATCTGGTGAGTCACTTATAACTGCAACGCCACTGGCTTGAATATTTTTAATATTAGAGTTTACCAAACTCATTACGATATCTATATCGTGAATCATTAGATCTAAAATCACAGGTACATCCGTTCCTCTAGGGTTGAATTGTGCTAAACGGTGAGTTTCTATAAACATAGGTTGGTTTATATAGTCTTTAGCTGCCATAAAAGCAGGATTAAAGCGTTCCACATGGCCAACCTGAACTTTCACATTCGCTTCTTCAGATAAATTAATAAGCGTCTTTGCTTCTTCAATGGTGTTGGTAAGTGGTTTTTCAATAAAAACGTGCTTTGAGCTTTTAATGGCTTTAGAGGCACAATCAAAATGATTTAAAGTAGGAGTTACCACATCTACAACATCAACTGCTTCGATTAGTGAATCAATAGAATCAAACTTGGTGATACCAAAGTTTTTCTCTGCCTCCAGTGCATTTCTAAGATAGGGATCGAAAAAACCAACAAGTTCGAATTCTTCCATATTCTTGAGACAATTCAAATGAATTTTGCCCAAATGTCCAGCGCCTAAAACTCCAATTTTCAACATAAATAGTAAGATCTAATAATTAGTTCAAATGTATCGGCTCAATTTACAGGCATTCTTATACTGTTCAGTAGTTATAAATACGCATGAGTTAATAATTAGACAAAGTTTAAGAATACCCTTGTTTTACATTTGCAACATGTTGAAATTGGAAGACAACTTTAAACACCAGGGTCTCAGGCGAAAGCTAGTAAATACGCTCCGAGAAAAAGGAATCTCGAATGAGTCGGTGCTCACTGCAATTGATCATTTGCCGAGGCATTATTTTCTTGATGAAACCTTTTTGAAACAAGCCTATTCAAATATGGCTTTTCAAATAGGAGCAGGGCAAACTATTTCACATCCTTACACTGTTGCATTTCAATCGAGCCTCTTAGAAATTAAAAAGGGCGATAAAGTACTTGAAATAGGAACGGGTTGTGGATACCAAACTGCTATACTTATGATTTTAGGTGCTAAAGTTTTTAGTGTTGAAAGGCAGCGTTCTTTGTTCGATAAAACCAAAGTATTTTTACCCAAAATCGGTTATAAGCCAAAATTATTCTACGGAGATGGCTATGCAGGCAAGGAGGCATTTGCCCCATTTGACAGCATTATTGTTACCTGCGGGGCACCATTTATTCCAGATGCTTTGATTCAACAATTAAAAATAGGAGGAAAGCTCGTTATTCCTGTGGGCGATGGTTCTGTTCAAGAAATGAAGAGGCTTATCAAACAGGAAGATGGTTCAGTTGTAGAGGAGTCATATGGTGAATTTAGTTTTGTACCTATGCTTCAAGAAAGAGAATAGAAATATAATAAGGTCGTAAAATAGCCGTTGGACAAAAAAATAAGCATGAAAAATTCAATAATTGCAATCTTCACCTTGATTTCATTTGGTGCATTTGCCCAGACTAACGATACTGGAGAAACTAAAGAAAAACAATACATTCCCCTTCAAGGGTTTGCAGGTGTGAGTATGAACATAACAGGAATCATTAATAATTTGGGTGTTTCTGCGGCTATTGATCCAATTGGTTCAGATGTATTATTAGGGAAGTATTACGTTACTGACAAATGGGTATTTAGAGCTGGATTGGGAATTAATTCTATCAACTATACAGGAAACTCAACAGATTCTATCGGTTCATCTCAAGTTAATTTGGATTCGACCTACTCTCAAGCTGCCTTGTATATTTCACCAGGAGCGGAGTACCACTTTTTAGATGATAAAAGACTAGATCCATATATCGGTGGAGCATTATCATTGGGGTTTATAAGCAAACCTAAATACAACACCACGATTTCAATTATTGATACTACTGGAGAGGATAAAACCAAAATTACTTATCAAAGTGAAGGCGGATTTGTTTTTGGTGCAACAGCAATCGTAGGATTCAATTATTATATAGCCAGAAATTTTGCCTTGGGTGCCGAATATCAATTGGGCTTTTACAATAGACGAGAAGGTGGCGATTGGGAGAGAGTTACTGTTAATACCCCAGTTTCTGGAACTTCATCTAGCATTAGGACATTTGGTGCAGAGCGCACTTCAACAACTACGGTCGGTTTGTCGCAGCAATTGAACATTACGTTAAGCTACTTTTTTAATATCAAAGGATAATGATAGTTAGAAGGTTCCAACAGAATTTCCTACTTGCTCTTTTTATCGGAAGTACTTTTATCTCTTGTAAAAAAGGAGATAATGATCCAGTATTTTCGCTAAAAACTCGAAAGTCGCGTTTAGCTAATGAATGGATGGTTTCTTTTTCCGAAATCAAAATGGGCGACACGTTAATTGTTTTTGACGGTGTAAAAGAAACTATTTCATTTGGTGCTATTGAATTAGCTAGTATTCCTTCAAGCAAGTCCTATACTTTTGAAAAGAACGGTAATTATACTTTTGAAGTAAGTAAAACATATCCAGCTGGATACTTAGACAGTGCACTTGGAACTCAAACCATAAATACACTGGAAACTGGCATATGGAGTTTTATTGGAGGTAATGGTGATGTTAAAACCAAAGAACAATTGTTATTGCTTTCAAATCGCTGGGAGCGAAGAACGGAAGGCTTCGCAGAAGTTGAAGTAAAGACTTGGGAAGGTCAAAACCAAGGTCGAGTATTCAATATCGACATGCTTAAATCCAAAGAAATGCGTTGGATTTATGCCACTAACAGTAACACTCCTATTGGTGTTATTAAGGAAAGTGGTACGATAGAGTTTCAGTAAGTATTACCTGTCTATACCTGTTACTTAGACACACCAATCACCGCGAAAAATTCAATGCTTCTTATCTCCCTGACTGCAAATAGACAGGAAATGGTTTCGAAACAAAAATGTATCAGTAACTATTCAACATACTCACCACGGTTAGGTTTTAAGGCATCTCTGAACGCTATCATTTTTTCCATTGGAACCTCAGCAAATGCTATATAGTGCATATCAGAAATTGTACTACAATCTACCTTTAAATCCGCTATTTTTTCTTTTTCAAAGAACTCACGCAAATGAATTGCATGATGTTCCGCTGTTTTTAGTCCATCAGGACCTCTAAAGTCCCAGATCAATCTTACAAAGCTATTTTCTTCTTCTTTTGACATATTTATTAATTTAAACTTGGATCTTCAGGGAAATTTGAAACTATTTGAAAAGCTTCACTTTTTAAGGTCAATAATTCATTCCACAATTCTCGGCTTTTTCCTTTAAACACATTCTCAGTGCTTATGTCCGCAACAATCCAGCTATGACTTTTTAATTCAGCCTCCAATTGGTCACTACCCCAACCAGAATAACCAACCAAAAACATAATTTGATGCTCTGAAACCGTTCCAGATTCCATCATTGATTTTAGTTCTTCAAAATCACCACCCCAGTAAAGACCTTCTTGAATTTTGATAGAACCACTCAGTTTATCTCCGAGCGTATGCAAATAAAACAGACTTTCATTACTTACAGGTCCTCCAACAAAAACAAAGGAGTTGGTAGGAGGGAAGTCGTCTATTATTTCATTCAGTTTTGTGTCGCTAGGATGATTTATTGTAAAACCAACAGAACCTTCAGCATCATGACGTACTAATAAAATTGCTGAATGTGTAAAATTAGGATCAGCTAAAAAGGGCTCTGACAATAAAACGCGGCCACTTGCTGGTTTTTGATCTTCAATTTTTAATTGTTTGAAGAATCGATTAAATGCTTTTTCTTCGTTATTCATTCTTTTTTTAAATTTTGAATTTTAAATGTTGAGTTTTTAATTCAATCAACATTCATCATCCAATATTCTAATGCAAAGCAGCTCTGTTAGGCAATGCTGAACAGATTTCGGCTTCCTTGTCTAAAAACCATTCTAAGCGTTCGTTTATTGCACCTTCAGCATAATATCTTTCGGCTAACCTCAGGAATATGTCGCTGTGTTTGTGTTCCGATATCCATAATGTTTCGTAAAAGTCTTTTAACATGGGATCTTTTAATTCCTCGGCAACAAGTCTAAACCTTTCTGCACCGCGAGCTTCAACAACCGCTGCAACAATCATTCGATCTAACAATCGATCATCTTTTCCAGATCGACATAATTCAATTAATCGTTTGATATAAAGATCTTGCTCAATATTCTGCTTTAGAACTACACCGCGTTCTATCATCAGTTCATAGACCTGTTTAAAGTGAACTAATTCCTCTAAAGCGGTTTCAATAAGGTCTGGGATAATATCTTGTTTGTCTGGGCATTTTGCAACAAAGCTCATTGCCATTGATGACGCTTTTCGCTCGCAATCGGCATGATCTTGCAAAAAACCGTCAAAATGATCGACGATATATTTCGCCCAATCTTTAGATGTGTTAAAACGCAGTTGAATATTGTATTTCACGAGTAGTTCCGGCTTTTTGTGTTCTCAAATTTGGATATATTTGACCACATAACGAAAACAAATTTTACTAAAATATGAGCGAAGAAGTTAGAAACCTAGAACCCAAAGTTTTATGGAATCATTTTGAAGATTTAAATGCTGTTCCACGACCTTCAAAAAAGGAAGAAAGAGTGATTGAGTTTATCATGGACTTCGGGAAAAACCTTGGTCTCCATACTGAAAGAGATGAAATAGGAAATATTCTCATAAAAAAGCCAGCTACGCCCGGTTTTGAAAATAAAATGGGAGTGGTTTTACAATCTCATTTAGATATGGTTCATCAAAAAAACTCATCTACTGATTTTGATTTCTTTACTCAAGGAATTCAATCTTTTGTTGATGGTGATTGGGTAAAAGCAAAAGGAACCACTTTGGGAGCAGACAATGGAATCGGCGTCGCAGCAGCTTTGTCAGTATTGTCAAGTAAAGACATCGAGCACGGACCAATTGAATCAATTTTTACGATTGATGAAGAAACTGGAATGACAGGTGCAGAGCTATTAACTCCTAATTGGGTTGAAGGTGATATACTCTTGAATATGGATACGGAAGACGAAGGTGAATTATGTATAGGTTGTGCTGGTGGAGTTGATACTACGGTAAACTATCATTACGGTCTAGAGGATCCAAAAGGAACTGCATTTAGCATTAGTCTTACGGGTCTTTTTGGTGGTCATTCTGGTTGTGATATTCACTTGCAACGTGGAAACAGTAATAAGCTAATGGCACGCTTGCTTTTAAAGCTTATGAGCGATTGTGGTGTTCAAATTTCCGATTTTAACGGTGGCAGTCTTAGAAACGCAATTCCTAGAGAAGCGTTTGTAACTATTACAATTCCGACTGGAAACATTGATAAATGTCGTGCCATTATTTCTGACATACAGTCCATTTATAAAAGTGAATTCAGTACTACTGATCCTAATTTAAAACTAGAGCTACTTGCTACTGATATGCCCGCTTCAGTCGCTAATAAAGCGGATGCGTCAAAAATGATGCATGCAATTAATGCTGTAAGAAACGGAATGTATAGAATGAGCAATGATTTTGAAGGATTGGTCGAAACTTCTACAAACATTAGTAAAGTATCGCTAGATGATGGTCATTTAAAAATTGATTTCCTTACGCGGAGTTCAGTGGACGAAGCGAAATGGGATTTAGCTTCTCAAATTGAAAGCACCTTCCAGTTGATGGGTGCAAATGTGGAGCATGCTGGAAGTTACCCAGGTTGGGAACCAAATCCAGATTCTGAGATTCTGAAAGTAATGCGTGGAATTCACTTTGATTATTTCAAGGAAAAACCGATTGTAAATGCAGTTCATGCTGGACTTGAGTGTGGTATTATCAGTAGAACTCAACCGAAATTGGATATGATTTCTTTTGGACCTACTATTAAGAATCCGCATTCTCCAGATGAGAAAGTAGATATAGGAACGGTGGATCGTTTTTGGGGTTACTTGAAAAAGATTTTAGTAGAAATTCCTAATAAGAATTAGACTCGTAAGTAGTCATTTGAAAGCCTCGGTTTATTAATTTATTCCGGGGTTTTTTATTTTATCAAGGAGTAATGCCTAACGTAAAATGTACAATGTATTTTGCAAAACGTTTCACCCAGCTAATTAATAGAGGAGCCGGACATAGGATTTATAACTTCAACACAACACGTTTTTTCGCAATAAGCAGTGTGTGTGTTGTATAAAACGTTTTACGAAAACCGAAATGGGCTATTTGATCATGATTATATTAATTGTGCTCAATTGCTTTGTATTTCTAAAACAATCTGCAATAGTTTTTTCTTTTCTTTGCTAGGCACTTAATTTGCTTACCGTGTTTTATGCATAAATTATTTTCAGTATTTCAGTGGGTTCTAATCTTTAGTTTGTTTGCTTGTTCTTCAAGTTCACAAGCTCAGTATACAACCAAAAAGAAAAAGGCAATTTCGAATTATGTAGAAGGCATAAAATATGCTCGCATGTACAATTTTCAATCGGCGATTCTTTCGTTTACTGAAGCTTTAGAAATAGAACCCGAATTTATAGAGGCACATCTAAATTTAGGTGATACGTATATGCAGCAGAAGGATTTTCAAAGAGCTGCTCAATCTTACAGCAGTGCAATTGAGATTGACCCCTCGTTTAAACCTACCACATACATGCAATTGGCCGCTGTAGAGCTTAGATTGGCAGAATACGACAAAGCACTTGAACACCTAGCGCTGCTTAAGGAAGCCGGTAAAATACCGCCGCCATGGAAATCGAAATTCAATTTGATGGTAGAAGTCGGTAAATTTGCCAAGAATGCAGTTCAAAATCCTGTTCCATTTGACCCAATTAATATGGGCCCAGCGGTGAATACGAGACAAGAAGAATACCATCCATCGATTACAGTAGATGGTCAAATGTTTGTGTTTACTTCCAAATTATTCATGGGAAATAGTCCCAGTGGAAAACCGTTTTTTCAAGAAGATTTATATTTCTCAGAGTTGGACCAATTCAAGAAATGGAGAGGTGCCAAAAACTTTAATACACCTATAAACACGAGAAGAAACAACGAAGGTGCTTCATCAATTTCCCATGATGGAAAATATTTGTTTTTTACAGCTTGTGGACTCCAGGGAGGTTTCGGAAGCTGTGATTTGTACGTTACACAATTTGAAGGAGGAAAGTGGATGCCACCAACTAATATGGGGGCTCAAATAAATACAGGAGCTTGGGAAAGTCACCCTAGTTTATCGCCTAACGGAAGAACGCTTTATTTTGCATCAAGCAGAAGAGGTGGAGCAGGTGGAACGGATATCTGGCAATCAGATAAGAAAAGTAATGGTACTTGGGGAATTCCAAGTCCAGTAGCTTTCAATACCTCTGGGTCTGACTTCACACCGCATATTCATGCCGATGGCCAAACGATGTATTTCAGCTCTGATGGCAGGCCGGGAATGGGTGGACACGATATTTATTTTGTAAGAAAGCAACCCAATGGAAATTGGGGAGAGGTTAAAAACATCGGTTATCCTATTAATTCTGAATTGGATGAATTTGGAATGATAGCAGACCCCTCGGGGCGATTGGCTTATTACGCCTCTGAAAAAGAGGGCGGTTTAGGAATGTTAGATATCTACCAGTTCGACTTGTACAAAGATGCTCAGCCAATAACATCTTCTTATTTAAAAGGGCGGGTGACCAATGCTGAAACTAAGGCGCCATTAAAGGCAATGATTCAGCTCATTGATTTAGCGACAGAAGAAATAATTACGAGTACGGAGTCTGATAAACTCAACGGTTCGTTTTTGGCAAGTTTACCAGCGAATAAGAACTATGCTTTGAATGTTTCGAAAGAAGGCTTCTTGTTTTATTCAGACAATTTCGAATTGAAAGAACAATCTTCCACAGAACCTAAGGAGCTGCAAATTGAGTTGACTCCGATCAAAAAAGGTGCGAGTATGGTTTTGAAAAATGTCTTCTTTGAAACAGGAAGTTTTGAATTGAAAAAGTCTTCAAAAATTGAGTTGGACAAACTACTCGGTTTTATGAAAGTGAACCCAAAAGTGTCTGTTGAGATAGGAGGGCATACCGATAATGTGGGTAGTGCTGAATTGAACAAGGAATTATCAAAAAATAGAGCTGATGCAGTTCGTGATTATCTGGTAAAAAGTGGAGCAACTGAAGGACGGATAATTGCGGTGGGTTATGGAGACGCAAAACCCATAGCTGACAATGCAAATGAAGAAGGAAGAGCTAAAAATCGTCGAACAGAATTTATGGTTCGGTAGCCTATTCTTTTTTTAGCATGAAATTGAGTTTTTCGGATTCATTAGTAAGTTGAATGAAATACTGTCCGCTATTAAAATTTGAAATATTCAGCATATTACGTTCAATTTTAAAATGCATTTTTTGACCTAAAAAATCATAAACTGTGATTTCATAAATGTTCAGATTATTAATTCCCGTAATAGCCACATTAGTTGATGTTGGATTAGGGTATAGCTTGTGAACTTCTGGTTCTCTTTTTTCCGCAACTGCACTAATAGTACTGGGCAGGTTGTCTAAATTTGAATCAAGAACTTCTGGATAACTCTGCTTAAACTCGTCAAATTTAATTAAAGCGAAATTTGACATTCTGGTATTGTAAGAATTAGTTTCACCAAACAGAACAAAAGACTCATCTCCTAACCAAATTAATTCATGTGCAATATCTAAATGATTATTTCCATAAGTTGTTCCTCTAATGAAGTCTCCATTTGTAGTTAATTTCATTAAATAAATATCCTCTGATTTCTTACTTCCGAATGAAAGTGTGTAGCCACATGTCCAGAACTCATTATTTCCAATATGAGCAATCGCATGGCCTCTATCATTTTTATTATCAGAACCAATAAAAATTCCTCCATGGCCTTTTTCCCAATTCTTATTTCCTAAACTATCAAATTGAATAGTATTTAAGTCTTCAATAGGACCGTTATACTTTGTAGAATAACCAGTCAGAGTGAAATTATCCTTTAAAGATTGAACTAAATCATAACAAACCGTTACTCCAACGGAAACGTCGGAGACATCAAACAACGTATCTCCATTCCCATCAAACTTCACTAACCAAGC